>BNJT01000198.1_pt1 | contig 279798 bp, 493 predicted proteins | sample 8540491 | NCBI WGS metagenome assembly BNJT01 (sample SAMD00202455, study PRJDB9452) | human saliva metagenome | host: Homo sapiens | reverse complement strand
GTTACGTATTGCTGGACGGGATGAGGAGAGTGCTCATGGCAAACGACGGAAAAAGGGACAATGGGGCAGGATCCTGAATGTGATCCCATGGCACTCAGCACCCCCGCCATCGGCGCAACCATCTGCCATGGTGAAAACCCCAACCCGCAAGCTCCTTACCCACTCAAGTTCCTAGACGTAATCCCGGTACTTGTCCAGGAAGCGCACTGGCTTCGACAGCGCATCGCGCCGGAACGGATCGCCCAGCTCACGGGTGCACATGATCTCGATGATGCAGGTCTTGCCCTCGTTCATCTGCAGGTGTCGATGGCTTTCTTCAGGCTGGGGCCCCACGTCTTCCAGACGGTCCACCACGATGCCCTCGGCCCCCATGCGAACGGGCAATGCTGGCAAAGCTCGGGGCTGTCCAGCTCACCGGCCACGAAACGGCGGTTATAGAAACCACCTGGTTCTTCTCTCGGCTCCCCACTGCCGGTTGTGGAACACCACCGCCGTGACCGGGATGCCGTGGCGCACGCAGGTCATGGTCTCGACCATGCTCTGGCGGCAGGCACCGTCCCCGGCATAGGGACACCGCCGGCTCGGTCGGGACGCCACCTGGCGCCGATGATGGTGGGAAAAGGCGTAGCCGCAGTTGCCGAAGCTCATCGGCGCAAAGAAGCTTACGCGGCTGCTCGAGCGCAGGTGCAGCTGTGCGCCACCGAATTGATCGTTGCCGATGTCAGTGGAGAGCATCACGTCCGGCGGCAGCGCCTTTTCCAGCTCGCGCAGCACCTGCGCGGATGCAGGTACCGGCCGCCGCTGAAAGGCGTCTCGCCCCTTCTGCTCCCTCGATCATCTCCAGGCTGTACGGATCGGTCTCGTGCGTCCAGGCATCCAGCTCCTGCTCCCAGGCGGCCTTCTCGGCCTGGATCTTCGCGGCACGCTCGGCCTTCGTGGCATCCGACACCAGCGTGCGACCCTGCAACCGCTCAAGCAGCGCCTCGGCCGCCGCCTTCGCATCGCCGCAGATGCCCACCGAGATCTTCTTCACCAGCCCCAGCATCTGTTGTCGCATCCACCTGGATGATCTGCGCCGATTTCGGCCAGTAATCCATGCCATGCTGGGGGCAGCGTGCCGAACGGCCCCAGACGGGTGCCCAGCGCCAGCACCACGTCTGCCTGGGAAATCAGCTTCATGCCTGCCTTGGAGCCCTGCTAGCCCAGCGGACCGCACCACAGCGGGTGGCTGGCCGGAAGACTGTCGTTGTGCTGGTAGCTGTTGACCACCGGCGCCCCCAGCCGCTCGGCCAGCGCCCGGCACTGCTCCACACCATCGGCCATCACCACGCCACCGCCCGACACGATGACCGGAATCTGGCCTGGGCCAGCAGATCGGCGGCACGGTCCAGACTCTCCTGCCACCCGGACCACGCTCCAGCGGCATCGGACGGGGATTTCCGTCTCGATCTCGCCATAGAAATGGTCGCGCGGGATGTTGAGCTGCGTGGGGCCCATTTCGACAGCGCCCGGTCGAAGGCAGCGCCCGGTGAGCCCGGCCAGCGCGCCGGGTTGTTGACGCGCGCCTGATACTTGGTGAATTCCTCGAACATGGGCAGCTGGTTGCATTCCTGAAAGCCCCCAACCCCATCGTGCGCGTACCGGCCTCGGGCGTGACGATGACCACCGGACTGTGCGCCCAGTACGCCGCCGCAATGGCCGTGACACAGTTGCTGATGCCCGGGCTGTTCTGCCCGATGACCACGCCTCGGCGGCCGCTGGCCCGCGAGTAGCCGTCTGCCATGTGGGCCGCGCCCTGCTCATGCACCACCGAAATGAAGCGGATGCCGGCCGGCGTGAAGATGTCCATCGCATCCATGAACGCCGACCCCATGATGCCGAAGATGTTCTTCACCCGTGGGCCACCATGGTCTCCACGAAAAGCCCTCGGAAGGCGTCATTTTTCTGAACCCCTTCCACCACCCGCCTCTCGTCTTTCACCATGTTCCCTTCTCCTCTTTCAGCAAACCGATGCGGGCGCATCCATTTGAAATCCGTGACAAGCGGATTATTTTCTGGACATGGAAAGAAGTGTCAATAAAACCTGCGGATAATGCGCATGAAGCCATGCGCAAACCGCATGTACCCCGCAGGCAGGGCATGACAGGCAAGAGCGCCTCTTTCAGGAAACCCGCTCATCCGTCCGCGCCCATCCACGACCCCCCATCCACCCATCCACGATTCACTCGTCCGGTTCGCCCAACGTCGGCCCACCCATCCCGGCGTGATGCCGCCACACGCATCTGCCCGACAGGGCAACGATGGACGCCCCTTCTGACGCCGGAACGGCAAGGGCGCTATGATCATGTCCATCGACACGTCGTCCGGCTCTGCCGACGGCGGCAACCGCATCCCTCACAGGCCCTTTCCATGCTGATTCCCGTCATCCCTGTCCGGCGGCGCCGAACCCGACTCTGGCCCGTCTCGCGTGAAGGTCACCCCAAGCCCTTCATGAAGCTGCCCGATGGCGAAAGCCTGCTGATGAAAACCTACCGGCGCGGCGCGCCGCGTGGCCGATCCGGGCGAGATCCTGACGGTGACCAACCGCGAGTACTTCTTCCTGTCGCGCGACGAGTACCAGCTGTCCCTGCCTGATGAGCCCGAGCGTCCCACCTTCCTGCTGGAGCCCTCGGCCGCAACACGGCCCCCGCCATTGCCCTGGCGGCCCTGCAGGTGGCCGACCGCCACGGCCCCTGATGCCCTGATGCTGGTGATGCCCGCCGACCACCTGATCAGCGACGAGGCGCTGTTCGGCGCTACCGTCGGCCAGGCCGCCACCCTGGCCGCCCAGGGTATCTGGTCACCTTCGGCATCCAGCCCACCGCCCCGGAAACGGGTTACGGCTACATCGAGGCCGGCGAGCCCCATCGCGGGCACGGGTCAACAGGCCAGCAATGGCCGCCACGTGGTTCGCTTCATCGAGAAGCCCGCCCGCGAGAAGGCCGAGCAGCCGCTGGCCGCCGGCAACTACCTGTGGAACTCGGGCATGTTCTGCTTTGCCGCCCGCAGCATGCTGGAAGCCCTGCAGCAGCACGCCCCTCGACGTGCTGCGCGCCGCCCGCGCCTGCCAGGCCAGCGCGAAGCAGGAGCACACCAGCCACGCCACCCCTGCTGGAGATCGTCGGCGACGACTTCCGCGAGGCACCGGACATCTCCATCGACTATGCCGTCATGGAGAAATCCGACCGTGTGGCCGTGGTGCCCGGCACCTCGGCTGGAACGACATCGGCTCGTGGGACGCGGTGCGCAGCCTCTCGGCGCCCGATGACGAGGGGCAACCGCAGCACCGGCGAGACCGTCTTCGTCGACAGCCACGACGTGTACGTCCACAACAGCGAAGACCGCCTGGTGGCCACCGTCGGCCTGGAGAACCTGCTCATCATCGACACCCCCGACGCCCCTGCTGGTGGCGGCCGCCGACCAGGCCCAGAAGGTGAAGGAGGTGGTGAAGGGAACTGAAGGCCCGCAAGCACGAAGCCGCCCAGCTGCACCGCACCGTGGCGCGCCCGCTGGGGCACCTACACCATCCTGGGCGAAGGCTCGCGCTACAAGATCAAGCGCATCGAGGTGAAACCCGGCGCCAGCCTGAGCCTGCAGATGCACCACCACCGCAACGAGCACTGGATCGTCGTCAAGGGCATGGCCAAGGTCACCAACGGCGATGAAGAGATCTTCGTGGGGACCAACGAATCCACCTACATCCCGGCCACCCACCGCCACCGGCTGGAGAACCCCGGCCTGCTGCCGCTGGTGATGATCGAGGTGCAGAGCGGCGAGTACCTGAGCGAAGACGACATCGTGCGCTTTCAGGACAACTATGGCCGTGCCTGAAGCCGCCCAGGGCATCACCGCCGTCGTCGTCACCTACAACCCCGACCCCGAGCAGCTCGCCCGGCTCTGCCAGGCCGTGCAGCCACAGGTCGAGCACGTCGTGCTGGTCGACAACGGATCGTCCGCCGAGGCCCTGGCCGCCCTGCAGGCCCTGGTGGAGAGCCCTTCCAGCGCGCGGGCCCTGCTGGCCCCTAGGGCGAGAACTCGGGGCATCGGCGCCGCGCAGAACGCCGGCATCGGGCTGGCGCGCCAGCGCGACAGCCGCTACGTGCTGCTGCTGGACCACGACAGCATTCCCGAGGCCGGCATGGTGGCCACCCTGCGCGCCGCCATCGAAAAACCAGCCTGCCGGTAGCCCCCGGTGGCCGCCGCCGGCCCGCGCTACGCCGATGCGCGCCAGACCACCAACCCTCCCCTTCGTGCAGCTGGAAGGATTCAAGCGCGTGCGCTGCGAATGCCAGCACGCCGGCCAGCTCATCGAGGTGGAACACCTGATCGCCTCCGGCAGCCCTGATCCCCATGGCCGTGCTGGACGCCGTGGGCGACATGGACGAGCGCCTCTTCATCGACTACGTGGACATCGAATGGTGCCTGCGCGCCGCCCACGCCGGCTACCGCATGCTGGGCGTGTGCGACGCCCGCATGCAGCATGAACTGGGCGATACCCCCATCCGCTTCATGGGAAAGCACCTGCCCGACCATTCCCCCTGCGCCACTACTACCTGTTCCGCAACGCCCTGCTGCTGCAGCGCATGCCGCACATTGGCTGGCGCTGGAAAGTGGTGGATGCCTACCAGACCGTCATGAAGTACGGCTTTTACGCCCTGGTGGCCACGCCACGGCTACCGCGCATCCGCATGATGAACCGGGGCCTGTGGGACGGACTGCTGGGCCGCGGCGGTGCCTACCAGACCGCGCTGACGGGTCCCCGGCCTCGACTCGCGGATCAGACCGGCTGGACACTGGGCACGATGCCCTGCCGCCCTATCCATTGGCACGCCCTGTCCCCAGGTCGCAAGAAAACCCTGAAAAATCAGGCATGCTCCCGGCACATCCGGGGTTTCCTATCGTCATCTGCGCCCTTCCGTCACAATAACGGTTGCCCAGCCACACAGGTTCCCATGAAGATCACCCTCTCCATCGTCAGCCACGGCCAGCGCGACATCGCCCTGCGCATGCTGGAAGACATCCTGCGCCTGAGCCCCCGGACGTGGCGGAAATCATCTACACCGCCAACATCCCCTGAACGCGATCTGCCCGCCCCTGAACATGGGCCATATCCGCCTGGTTGTGATCCGCAACGAGACCCCCAAGGGCTTCGGCAGCAACCACAACACCGCCTTCTCGCACTGCCGCACGCCCTACTTCTGCGTGATGAACCCGGACCTGCGGTTCGACGCCGACCCCTTCCCGGCCCTGCTCAAGGACCTGACCGGCACACCGAAGCGGGGTCTAGTGGCGCCCCGGATCTACAGCCCCGAAGGCGAGCTGGCCAACACCGCCCGCAAGCTGTACACCCCGCGCGAGCTGATCCGCCAGAAACTGCACCCTGTCAACCACGGCGACCACCCCGACTGGCTGGCCGGCATGTTCCTTCTGTTCAACAGTCGTGCCTACAACGAGATCCGCGGCTTCGACGAAGGCTACTTCCTGTACATCGAGGACGTGGACATCTGCAGCCGGCTCTGCCTGGCTGGCTGGAGCCTCGCCCAGGTGGCCGACACCTGCGTGGTGCACGATGCCCGCAAGCAGAGCCATCGATCGCTGCGTAGCCCGCTGGCACCTGCCAGCGACATCGGCTGGAACTGCCGGACAGAACCTGGATGGCAGCGCTAGACCGCATTCCCGACTTCCTGACGAAACCGCATGATGTGGCTGCTGGACACGAATGTGCTAAGCGAGCTCCGGCCCGGAAAAATCGCACGCCAGCCCTGGCAGTGCGCCAATGGGTCCGCCAGGTGCCCATCGGTCGACAGTTCATCTCGGCCATTACGTTGGCCGAGCTGGAAAGACGGGCATCCTGCGCCTGAGCACCTGTCCCCCGCAGGGACAGGCCCTCAGCGCCGCTGGTATGGAGCATCGTCACCCTCTTCAGGGAACGTACCCTGGTCGTCGATACTGCGGCGGCCCACCACTGCGCACTCTGCGGCACACGGGCCTCGACCCGTCAACGATACATGGATTGCTGCAATCGCCCTGGACACGGCACCCTGATGGTCAGTCACGCGCAATACCAAGGACTTCATCGACGGGGGCATCCAGACGCTGGATCCCTGCAAATTTTGAGCGCCCAGCCCCCTAGCAGCCTTCAAGTCGGAATCTGCCGCTTTCGCTCCATGGACTGCGAATCCGGCTCCCTCGAAGTCGAAGAGCGTCCGGGCCGAAGCCTGGCTGATGGAATCGCCACCGGCCGGATAGCTGCGAATGGCGGAGTACTCGGTAATCTCGGGTATCCAGAGCCGGCCATCGAAGCGGCTGACGGAATAGGGGGTTCCCCGGAAGGCGGCAGACACATCCTGCGCCGTGCCATTGGCCAGCTCATCCAGAGATGAGAAAGAGAAACGCCTTCTGCGGTGTGGAAGTGAAAAATGCCGTGGTGGCTTCCCAGAAAGAAGATATCGTTGCTTCCCTGATAATTCTGCGGAAGATGAATGACCTGCCCGGTGGCGCTGACGGAGCCACGCTCCACACGGTAGATGACGATATCTTCGTTGCCGACGAAATGGAGCAGCCCCTGATGCAACGTGATCGAGCGGCAATACTGGGTCCCCAGCTCCGGAATGCGCTTCTCCAGGGTACGCACCAGCGTGCCGTGACGGTTTTCCAGCAGGTGAATGGACTGATCACCAGACCCCACGACCAGAAACTGCTGGTGCCGGGCATCGAACAGGGGTTCGATGGGGACGTACCCCCACACCCGACACTTCCTGAATCCGCTCAAAGCGACCTCGGGCCGTCTCCCGATAGGCACGCAGCCCATGCCGCCCGGTATCTTCCGCCACGTACAGCACACCATCGGTGGCGATGGAATGAGGCCCGGCAATATCTTCATCCAGTGCCTGCCACCGAACCAGCGGTGTGTTCAGGTCACTGGCATGGATGATGCGATGGTGCCAGCAGTCAACGATGAAGTAGCGGCCGTTCAGCTTCGATGAATGTAGGGCGATAGAGCCGCGCCCGAAACCCCTCCCTTCTTCGGCACCGCCAACAGCCAGGCTTTCCTTTCCGATGAGCCCTTCAGCACCCTCCTGGGCATCACCCGCACTGGAGCAGCCCCTGCAACCATGCAGGCATGGCAACAGCCGCCACCGCCAGTCGAAGCGTCGAACGCCGCTGCTGGCTGATGTCTTCATCGATGGTACCGACCTGACCGGAGTGCACGGGATTCCCCTGGCGTGCTGACGACAAGGCGCCAGTCTAGGGAATCCGGACAAGCCTCCCACCAGAACGGTCCGACATGCGGCACAGCTCCCGGACGACCAGCATCACGAAAGGCCGAATCCCTCGAGACGGCCGGCTGAGAGAGCGTCGCCCATTGACCGGAAAAACAACAGGCAAGCCGTGTTCCCCTTTGGGTTCAGCAAATATACGTTTTGTTGCATATAAGCGACAAAGAATAACGTTTATCGATTTCTTGATACCATTCGTCCTGACAGCTGGGGCCATGTTTCTTCCAGATAACAGCTCAGTTCCCCTGTCACTCACGAGCAAGGGCTACTGCCGACAGCGTTCCGTGAGGCCCCATTCTGGCCGGGGCCACACTATCGGAACCATGACCACCTCCCCGCCCTCCCGTTCCTCCTGGCATGGCCATGGAGCCTTCGCGTGAGGCCAAATGAAAGCCCCCAAGGCCAGATGGCACGGCCCTGCCCATTTCTTCTTTCCGGGCCAATCAGGAGCACTTCATTGGATCAACCCGTGCTTGTCGTGGATCTGGACGGAACCCTGATTCACACCGACATGCTGCATGAGTCTGCGCTGAAACTGTTCAGGGACAGACCACTGGACACACTGCGTATCCCGCTCTGGCTCTCGCGCGGCAAGGCCGTGCTGGAAGGAGCAGCTGGCATCACGCACGCACGTCGATCCAAAGACATTGCCGTCACAACACGGCACTGCTGAGCTGGCTCAAGAGCCAGAAGTCCGAAGGGCGCCGACTGGTGCTGTGCACGGCATCCGACCGCTCGATTGCCGACGGCATTGCCCGGCACCTGGACCCGTTTGACGAAGTCATGGCCAGCGACGGTACGCTGAACCTGGCTGGGCCCCAGAAGGCGCAGGCGCTGGTGGCGCGCTTCGGCGACAAGGGGTTCGACTACGCCGGCAAACTCCGAGGCCGACCTGGCCGTGTGGGCTCACGCCCGGCAGGCCATCGTGGTGGAGGCCCCTGCCGGACTGGTCCAGAAGGCGGCGGCCGTCAGCACGGTCTCGCAGGTGTTCGAGCGCCGCCCCACGGGCCTTCAGCCTGGCGACGCGTGCTGCGCGTGCACCAGTGGCTGAAGAACCTGCTGCTGTTCGTGCCACTGATCGCAGCGCACGACGTCTACAACCTGGAGGCCTGGGGCGCGCTGGTGCTGGCCTTCTTCTCGTTCAGCCTGTGCGCCTCGTCGGTCTACATCGCCAACGACCTGATGGATCTGGAAAGTGACCGGCTGCACCCCGCAAGCGGCTGCGCCCTGTTCGCCTCCGGCCTGGTTCCCGCCTGGCAGGGGCGTGCTGCTGGCCCCCTTCCTGCTGCTGGCCAGCCTGGGTCTGGGTCTGATGGTGGGCACGATGTTCCCTGTCGTGGCTGCTCTTCTACTCTCGCTGACCTGTGCCTATTCCTGGATGCTGAAGCGGCTGCTGCTGGTGGACTGTCTGACGCTGGCCATGCTGTACACACTGCGCATTGTCTCCGGGGCGGCGGCCATCAGTCAGAACCTGTCTTTCTGGCTGCTGGCCTTCTCGGTGTTCCTGTTCCTGTCACTGGCTTTTCGTGAAGCGCTACGCTGAGCTGCAGGTGCACAAGCGCGCCAGTGGCAAGGTTCACGGTCGCGGCTACCAGGTGGCGGACGCACCGATCATTCAGGCCATGGGCATCGTGGCCGGCTATGCCTCGGTGCTGGTGCTGGCCCTGTACGTGAACAGCGATGCCGTCATCACTCTCCATGATCATCCGAAGATGATCTGGGGAGCCGTACCAGTGATGCTCTTCTGGATCAGCTGGATGTGGATGCACGCCCACCGCGGCGAGATGCACGACGACCCGCTGGTGTTTGCCGTGAAGGACCGCACCAGCCAGATGGCAGCACTGGCCTTTGCGCTGGTGCTGGCTGTGGGCACCGGCAGCCTGGGGCATTTCCCATGGTAGCCATCTCCGCCTGGGGCAGGCTCTCGCGGATGAACACCAGCTCGCCCCTCACCCGTCCGCAGGAAGTCGCTGCGTGCATTCGCAAGTCGGCCCCTGGTCTGGCCTTCGGCAACGGTCGCAGCTATGGCGACGTCTGCCTGAATCCGGGAGGAACCCTGTGGTTGACCCGTGGCATGGACCGCTTCATTTCCTTCGATGAGGAGAACGGCCGTCTGGTCTGCGATGCCGGCGTGCTGCTGCAGGACATTCAGCGCCTGGCCGTCACGCGCGGCTGGATGCTGCCAGTCACCCCCCGGCACACAGCTGATCACCGTGGGCGGTGCCATTGCCAACGACATCCATGGCAAGGGGCACCACAGTGCCGGCTCATTTGGCGACCACCTGCTGTCCTTCACTCTGGCGCGAACCGACGGCACTGAGCTGACCTGCAGCCCCACCGAGAATGCCGACTGGTTTTGCGGCCACGGTGGGCGGCATCGGGCTCACTGGCGTGATCGTGCAGGCCGAGCTGCAGCTGCGGCGTGTCCCCGGCCCCTGGCTGGAATCTCAGACCATTCCGTACACCAGTCTGGACGAGTTCTTGCCCTGTCCGCAGCATCCGAGAACGACTGGGAGTACTCGGTGTCCTGGATCGACTGCCTGTCTGCCCAGGGACGCGGACTCTTCATGCGAGGGCAACCATGCCGATGTCGGCCCGCGCCCCCTGCCCCGGCCGCACACCCGAACCATGCCGTTGCAGCCGCCGGTATCGCTGGTGAACGCACTGACATTGCGCCCTTCAACTGGGGCTACTTCAACCTCAACAAGGGAAAGAGCGACAGCAGCATCGTCCATTACGAACCGTTTCTTCTACCCGCTGGACAACCTGCACGCCTGGAACCTGATGTACGGTCCCAAAGGCTTCTACCAGTACCAGAGCGTGGTCCCGATGGAGAACGGACGCGACGCCGTGCAGGCCATGCTGCAGACCATCTCGAACGCCGGCGAAGGCTCCTTCCTGGCCGTGCTGAAGACCTTCGGCAACCGCCAGGCGCCCGGCATGCTGAGTTTTCCGATGCCGGGCGTGACGCTGGCACTGGACTTTCCCGAACCATGGAGAGCGCACGCTGCGACTGTTCGAGCGACTGGACGCCATCGTGCGAGAGGGCCCCGTGGGACGACTCTACCCGGCCAAGGACGCCCAGGATGCCACGCGACATGTTCCTCGCCGGTTATCCCCGGCTGCGAGAGTTCCCTGCCCTATCGGGATCCGGGCATCCGCTCCGCCCTTTCCCGCAGACTGATGGGAGACTGAATGAACGCGATAATCCCGACCGTCCGGCAGGAAGATCGTCATCATCGGCGCCACCTCGGCTATTGCCGAGCAATGCGCCCGGCTGTGGGCCGCCGAGGCACCCCGCCGAACTGGTCCTGGTGGGACGCGACGAAAGCCGCCTGGCAAACCATCGGCGATGACCTGCACGTGCGAGCACCCGGCGCACGGATCCGCCGACTGACCGTCGACTTCCAGGATCCGGCCGCCATCGATGCCCTGATTCACGATATTGCGGCCGAAGGCACCATCGACATCGCACTAGTGGCGCACGGGATGCTGCCCGACCAGCATGCCTGCCAGCATGATCTGGCTGCCAACCGACAGGCATTGCTGGTGAACGCCGTCTCACCCGTGCTGTTCGCCGAGGCGCTGGCAAGCGTCATGCTGCAGCGCGGCCACGGTACCGTCGCCATCATCGGGTCGGTGGCGGGCGATCGGGGTCGCAAAATCCAACTACGTCTATGGCGCCGCCAGGGACTGGTGGAGCGCTATGCACAGGGCCTGCAGCATCGGCTGGCCGGCAGCGGCATCAACGTGTTGCTGGTCAAGCTCGGTACCCACCGATACACCGATGACGGCACACCTGAAGCAGCAGGCGCGCGCCTGGCCTCCCTCCGCGCAGGTGGCCCAGGACATCGTGAATGCGGTGGCCAGGGGCAGGAAAGTGCTCTACACGCCCGGGCAAATGGGCGCCGATCATGTTCGTGATCCGCAACCCTGCCGGCGTTTGTCTTCAACAGGCTTGATATCTGAGCCCCTATCGAACGTGCCCCAGGGCCTCGACACCCAGCCCGTCATCGCACGCCCGGGACCCTATACACAACATGGATACGCAAAGAAGATCATCCTGCCTCGGCGGTGCCGGGCTGGTGGGACAGAACCTGGTTGCCAGGCTGAAGGACCGGGGCTACCGGAACATCATCGTGCTGGACAAGCACCCCACCAATGTCGACATCCTGCGTCGCATCCAGCCGGACATCACGGTCGAGCAGGTGGACCTGTCCCTTTCCGGGAGACTGGACGCGACACTTCGAGGGCGCCGACACCGTCGTCATGCTGCAGGCCCAGATCGGGGGCAATGACTATCAGGAGTTCGTTCGAAACAACATCACGGCCAGCCAGAAGATTCTGGACGCCATCAAGGCCCACCGCGTTCCCCAGCTGGTTCACATCAGCTCGTCCGTCGTGGAGTCCGTGGCCGATGACTTCTACACCAACACCAAGAAGGACCAGGAGAAAACTGGTTCTGAAAGCGGCATTCCCTGCCCCATCCTGCGTCCCACGCTGATGTTTGGCTGGTTCGACCGCAAGCATCTGGGGATGGCTTTCCCGATTCATGCAGAAGGTACCTGTCTTCCCCATTCCCGGCGATGGCAAGTACATGCGTCAGCCCCTGTACGCAGGCGACTTCTGCGACATCATCATCAGCTGCATCGAGCATCCGGAGCTGAAAGGAATCTACAACATCTCCGGACGCGAGAAGGTCGACTACATCGACATCATTCGTGAGATCAAGACCGCCACGCGCTCGCGCACGCCGATCGTGCGCATTCCCTATGGGATCTTCTACGCGCTGCTCTGGACCTGGGCACTGTTCGACCGGAACCCGCCCTTCACCACCCAGCAGCTGGCGGCCCTGAGCGCCAAGGACGAGTTCGAGGTGATCGATTGGCCAGGCATCTTCGGTGTTCATGCCACCCCTTCCGCCAGGCCATCGACGAGACCTTCAACGATCCTCGCTACGGCAAGATCGTGCTGGAGTTCTGACGCCATGAACGACAGGACACGCATTGCCGTACTGGGAGCCGGCCCCATGGGGCTGGCTGTTGCTCATCAGCTGGCACTGGATGGTTATCAGCCCGTGGTGTTCGAGGCCGACGACCGCGTGGGTGGCATGACGGCCACCTTCGACTTTGGCGGCCTGGACATCGAACGCTACTACCACTTTCCACTGCATCTCGGACCATGCCTTCCTGCAGGTGCTGGACGAGCTGGGCCTGGCCGACCGGATGCGCTGGACGGAAACCCGCATGGGCTATTGGTTCCAGAACCGGCTGCAGCCCTGGGGGCAATCCCATGGCGCTGCTCCGATTCAAGGGTCTGGGCCTGGTGGCCAGCTGCGCTATGGCCTGCACGCCTCCTTTCCACCCAGGCGTGACGACTGGCGCCCGCTGGACCACATGGAGGCCACCGGGCTGGACTCAGGCGCTGGGTGGGTGATGAGGCCTATGAGGTCCCCGTGGCGCAAGCTCTTCGAGCTGAAGTTCTACGACTACACCAGCAACCTGTCCGCTGCCTGGATCTGGAGCCGCATCCGGCGCATCGGCCGATCCCGCTACGACATCTTCCGCGAGAAAAACTGGGCTATCTGGAAGGAGGTTCGGCCACCCTGCTGAACGGCATGAAACACGCCATCGAAGCTCGAGGCGGCATCTTCCACCCTGAGCACCCCGGTCCAGCGCATCCTGTTGAGTGATGGACGCGTGACCGGAGTCCAGACGGCGGCAGGCACCGAGTCCTTCGACAGGGTGATCAGCACCGTTCCCCTGCCCTATGTGCCACGCTGGCCCCCGATCTGCCCCCGGACATCCTGGCCAGATACCAGGCCCGGAAGAACATTGCCGTGGTCTGCGTGATTGCCAAGCTGAAGAAGCCGGTCACGGACAATTTCTGGCTGAACACGAATGACCCGGACATGGACATCCCGGGAATCGTGGAATACACCAACCTGCGCCCCCTGGGGAACGAACATGTGGTGTATGTCCCCTTCTACATGCCGGGCGAGCATCCCAAATATGGCGATGCGGACGAGGTGTTCCTGGACAAGGTCCGGCGCTACCTGAAGAAGATCAATCCGGGCCTTGCGGACAGTGACTTCATCGACATCCGGGCCAGCCGTTACCGATACGCCCAGCCGATCTGCCCCCCGGGCTATCTGGAAGGGCTTCCGCCGGTTGCACTTCCGGTGAAGGGTCTGTGGGTGGCCGACACGTCCTACTACTATCCCGAGGACAGGGGCATCTCCGAGAGCATCGGCTTTGGCCGCCAGATGGCCCGGGACGCCACGTCATGATTGGCGCGTTCAAGTCGCGTCAGTTCGTGATGTTCCTGATCACGGGGGGTCTGGCTGCAGCCGTGAACTTCGGCAGCCGGATCCTCTACAACCAGTGGATGGGATTCTCGGCTGCCATCGTGCTGGCCTCACATCACGGGCATGATCACGGCCTTTGTGCTGGCGAGAATCTTCGTCTTCCAGGACAGCCAGCGTGCGCTGCACCATTCGGCGCTCTACTTCGTGCTGGTGAATCTGGTAGCCGTGGCCCAGACCTGGATCATCAGCCTGCTGCTGGCCGACCACGTGCTCCTCTTCACTGGGCATCCAGCACTTCGTGCATGAGATCGCCCACGCTGTGGGTGTGGTGGTGCCGGTATTCAGCAGCTATCTGGGGCACAAGCATCTGTCGTTCAAGTCGATCAGCCAGCCATGAAGCTGAAGGGCTCCCTGATCGGTTTTGCATTGATCACCCGCCTGTATCTGGGGCTGCTGATCTGGCTGGACGCCCGCAAGCAGGCATTCACCCATCTTCCGCAGCTCTGGCAGCCACTGCTGGCGATGATGGGCATGGCCCTGGCCAGCTTCATGCTGCGCTTTGCTCGCTGGCAATGGCTGTTGTCCCGACTTGGCCATCGCCCACCCCTGATGTACAGCTTTCTGGGCCTACCTGAGCGGATTCGTCTTCACGGCCACCCGGGAAAGGTGGGTGAGCTGGTCCGCATTCGCTATCTGTCACCTGCCGGGCGCTCCTCCCAAGGACACGATCGGCATCTTCGTCTTCGAGCGGCTCTTTGATCTGCTGGCGGTGCTGATACTGGCGGCTTTCCATACCGACAGACCTGACCTTCTGGCAGTTGCGCTCGTCTTTGTCCTTCTTGTGGCCAGCATCGTCTTTCTATGCGCGACGCATCCCGTCACTTCTGGACAAGATCATCAACGCTCTTCGTCGGCTGCACATGCCCAAGCCCGCACACTGGCTACAGACACTTCGTGACGGTCTCGCTCCACTGTCGGCAGCTGGCAACGCCATTGAATGCGCTGATATCTCTCGCAGGCGGACTGCTTGCCTGGCTTCTGACCTCTCTTGCCTGTGTTCATCTGCTTCATCAGCTGAACATCCTTCTTCCATTTCAGACGGCGTTGTCCCTCTATCCGATTGCCATGCTGCGTAGGGTGCCGCCTCGATGCTTCCGGGTGGAATCGGCTCGACAGAAGCCACGCTCACGCTCCTTCTGACATCCGAGGGAGCTCCCTGGCCGCCGCTGCCGCAGCCGCTGTATGCATCCGCATCGCCACGCTCTGGTTCTCGATCGTTCTTGGATTCATCTCAATGGGCCTGCTCTCGTTTCGCGACGTGAATGGCATGCCCTCTCGGCGTTGATTGCCCCAAGGAAACACCTTCCGACGCCCTGAACTCCCTTGTTCACACGATCTAAGCACCCGATCATCAGCACAGTCACTCTCAATCATGAACGAACGAGCCTCCCGGATCATCCGAACTCTCTTCCTGTACCTGGCCTGGATGCTGGTGCCCGTCTTTCTGGGACTCGCGATCATTGGGGGATATGAAGCCTCACTCGCCCGTTCCGATGGGCGACATGTGGAACGGAACGCTGGGGTTCTACGTGAATGCCAGCCATGGCGACTGGTCTTCATGGTGGGCTCAGCACAACGAGCACCGAATCCTGCTGTCGCGCATCCTCTTCTGGATGGAGGAGGCCTGGTTCTCCGGCAAGGGGCTGTTTCTGCTCGTGACCAACTCACTTGCTGATCGCCGGCGTGGCGATCCTGTTCTTCTTCATCTGGCGCGAGCGATCCCGAGGCTGGGGGGCATCCTTTGCCGTCTTTCCTGTCGGTCTGGCTGCTTTCCTGGATCCAGAACGACAACATGATCTGGGGATTCCAGAGTCAGTTCGTGCTGGCCCAGCTCCCTGCCGCTCATGGCCTTCTATTTTCTGCACAGGCCAGCCAGTCAAACCGTCACGGAGGGCGCTGGTTTGCAGCTTCCGCGACGTGCGGCGTCATGGCGCTGGGCAGCATGGCCAATGGTGTGATCACGCTGCCCCTGCTGACGCTGCTGGCACTTGCACTACGCATGAATCACCGGCGGGTGATCGTCCTGGGCGCCCTGTCCATTCTGGGCGTCTTCCTGTACTTCCATGGCTACCAGGCCGTGGGCGGGCATGGTTCGCTGACGCAGTCGCTGAAGGAGATTCCCGAAGGGTGATCGACTACATGCAGGTCTACCTGGGCGGTCCCTTCTATTTCTTCCTGGGCGAGAACCCGCTGGCACTCATGTTTGCCCGGATTGCCAGTGTCGTGCTGGTGGTGGGCTCGATCCTCTGTCTGCAGAAGGAACTTTCCGCCCACATCGCTCCAGTCTGGCGCTGGCAATGCTCTGCTTCATCCTGTATATCGGCGGATCGGCCTTCGGAACGGCGGGTGGCAGAGCCATCTTTGGCGCTGGACAGGCGTTGACCAGCCGTTACATGACCCCGCCCTGATGGTATGGGCTGCCTTCTTCGTGCTGGTTGTTCCCGGACTGAAGAATGTGGCGCGTGGCATTCGCTGGTTCTGGGGCACTCTCTTTGCACTGCTGGTGATGTCCATGCTGTCCTACCAGCTACGTGCCACCACGTCCCCGGACCGATGAGCTTTATGATCGCTCACTGGCCACACTGGCCATTGAAATGCGCATCCCGGACCAGACACAGATCGCGCACATTTTTCGGCAATGCCGAATGGGTGTTGCGCATTGCCCGGACGCCCGTCCGAACAGAATCTGTCGGTATTCGCACTCTCACCCCTATGCAGACTTCTACGAGCAGCTTGGAAAACCGCTGAGCAGTCCGCTGCCGCCTCACGAGTTTCCCCGCTGCCAGGGGGTTTGTGGATGAAGTGCAGCCCATCCCCGAGGATCCGCGCTATCTGCGGGTACGTGGCTGGGCATTCGACAGGCAAAGCCTCCAGCCAGCCTCTGCGTCTGACCATCGTCGACGAACAAGGGCGTGGTCTCGGGTTCGTGCTGAGCGGGGCTGGAACGCCCCCTGACGTTGCAGCACTCGTCGATCCCAAGGCGGGTTCCTCTGGCTATCGCGGCTACGTCAGGGCAAATCTGCAGGGCAAGAAGCTGTTCGTCATCAGTGAGGGCATGGGCTGCCGGGTGGAAACGATGCTGCCAGACCCTGTAGGCATGGATCATTTCGGCCCAGGGCACCCCGGCATCAGCTGCGTGCTGCGGTCCCTCGCGGATGGTCATCGTGCATGCCATCGGCACGGGGGCCTCTGTCGGGACGTGCTGCGTTCCCGGCTGCAGGGCGGAATGTCCAGACACTGAACGCCGCCTGCCCCTGGATGATGCGCAGTTCGACCTGGCTGTAGTGTCCGGTGGCACCTTGGCAAAACACATAGGTGTTGTCGGTCACGTCATCCAGACTGATCTCCACGCCGTGATGCTGTCCGGCACGATCAGTCAGTGTCAGCAGCGCCGTGCCCTGAAGTGTCTGGCCATAGGTGCCCACCAGGAAGCCGATGCCATAGGGTTGCAGGCGCTGTCGGTTCAGATGTTGCCGGAGGCAACTGCAGCATGATCGTGCTGCCTGGCCCGAGGGGCGGGACTCGGCTCCAGAGCACCTGGCTCCGCCTGAACAGCACTGGGCAGCGCCACGGCCGGCTGCACGTAGTATGCATACAGCAATCGATGCACGCTGACCACCATGGACACGCCACCCAGCACGTAGAGCAACGCCCAACGCAGACGCTGCCGCCACGGCTGAACCGCAGGCTCCCAGCTGCAGACCGCCAGCAGCAGCAACATGGCGGGCACCAGCAGATAGCGTCCCTGCACGCCCTGCACCAGCGTGGCAGGATGGGGGTCCAGGTGAACAGCATGGCGAGGAACGCCAGCAGCGTGCCGGCCACGCCGGTCAGTACCAGGGCGCTGCGCGCCAGGGCCGCCTGCAGCACACGGCGGGGCGAGGCCAGACAGGGCAGGGATCGCCAGGGCCACCAGGCCGGCCAGCCATGCGTAGGTGCGATGCGTGAGCGGCTGATCGAAGAAGACGCCCAGGAAGGAGGCCACGTAGCTGTTCAGCATGTTGCCGTCCGTGACGGTATGCGCCAGCACCCCTGACCAGCTGCAAGGAGCCCCCAGGTAATAGGCGACCACCCTGCCCGGTACCCATCTCCCGTGGGATCCGGAAATCGATGGTTGCCGGAATGGCCAGCGCCATCCAGGCCAGAATGGCCACGGTTGCCGTGGCTGCAGCCGCCCACGGCTGGATCCGGCGCGTCGGCCACGCTGCCGCCGCCATCAGCAGCACCATGGATGCCAGATGGGCTCTGGCCGTTCCCAGCAGGAAAACAGCCAATGCCATCATCCAGAACAAGCTGTTGGGTGCTTCCTTGCGCAAGGTGACGACGCGCAGGAAGCAGGCAATGACCAGGACGGCCAGTGCATTGCACAGGGAAGTCGATGCTGGCCGATGCAGTCTGGAAGAGACTCATGAGCACCAGCAACAGGGCCAGCACAGCGGGTTGCGGCCAGAAGATGTAGAAAAGCCAGCGTCAGCACCAGCACCCCTGACGCCATGGCGAAGGCTCGCGCCAGATAGTAGCTGTTCTCGACGGTCAGCCCCAATGTCTTGCCCAGTGCCAGGGCCGTTGCCTGAGGCAGGTAGACCAGCGGGAAGTAATACCCGGTACCCGGTGCATGGAAGAAGACCTCCTGTCCCCGCCAGGGGATGACCCGTCCCGCCTGCAGGTCCAGCATGCTTTCCTTGTGGCGCCGATAGGGATCGTGCAGTCGGAAGTACTCCAGCAGCCCTTGGTCCACAGGGGCCACCGGACATGGTGCTGCCGTTGTGGCACAGCGCGTTCTCTCCCTGGCAACGCTCCGTCTTCAGAAAGACATGGCCCTGGGAAAGCAGGTAGGCGCGCACCATGTGATCGGCCTCGTCCGGAGACTTGCCCGGCGGGATGATGGCCGACAGCACGCCGCCCAGCAGCAGCGTGATGGCCAGAACCCAACGAAAGGCCATACCCAGAGGCAGGCCCTGTTGCGAAACAGGAGGAGTGTTGTCTGGCATGGCCCGATCAGCTTTGTAACGAGACTGACCGGATTGTACAGTGGCCCCTACCAGGGCTGGCACGCACGCCCAGCGTCATGCAGTCGCCTGCGAGAACCCGCAGGCCCGCGCCAGCCTGGAAGGCGTCTGACGCGGGGCCTGCCGTGCGGGTTCACGACGCAACCGGCGCAACCGACACGTCCAGTGCTGCCACCCGCGAAGGCCACGCCATCGAGAAGTCGTCACCCAGCAGGGTGAGGTTCGGGCTGTAGGCCGGATCGTCGGCGATGAGGGCGCCCCCAGCGCTGCTTCATGATGGCAGCCTCGGCCGCCAGACGCTGCTGGTTGCTGCCTTCCTGGTCGCCGCCCCGGCTGGCGGATTCGTGATGGATGAAGGAGGCAAAGGGTTGTAGAGGTTGCGCAGTCCCTGGGCACGGGCCTTCAGGCAGAAGTCCACGTCGTTGTAGGCAACCTTCAGGGTCTCGTCGAAGCCATCGACGGCCTGGTAGGTGCTCTTCCGGATCATCAGGCAGGCAGCGGTGACGGCACTGAACATCTGATGGGCCGAGGCGCAGCCAAAGTAGCCGAAGTTGCCGCGCGGGATGCCCTTGTGGGCGTGGGAAGCCACGCCACCGATGCCCAGCACGACGCCGCCATGCTGCAGGGTGTTGTTGGGATACCAGAGCTGGGCGCCCACGCAGCCGATATCGGGCTGGCAGGCAAAGGCCAGCATTTCTTCCAGCCAGTCGGTCTGGGTGATCTCGATGTCGTTGTTCATCAGCACCAGGTATTCGCCGTCAGTCTGTGCCACCCCCAGGTTGTTGAGCGCAGAGTAGTTGAACGGGATGTCGGCACGGATGACCTTGACGCGCTCGTCCTTGGCGATGCTGTCGAGATAGGCCAGCGCTTTCTCATCAGTGCTGCCGTTGTCCACGACGACGATCTGGTAGTGCGGATAGGCGGTCTTTTTCCAGGATGGAATTGACGCACATGGACAGCAGCTCGACCCGGTCACGGGTGGGGATGACGATGCTGACGAGCGGCAGCGGATCAGGAAGGCGGTGCTTGATGCGCAGCAGGCCCGGGATGCCGGGTGCCGGGTAGACCTGGGTGTCGGGCTTGCCGATGCGCTGCAGGTGCGAGGTGATGGATTCGATCTGGGCCTTGAGGGGCGTAGTCCTTCTCTTCCAGTGCCAGCGCGGTGCTGCCGGGGAAGATGCGCCAGTGGTAGAGCACGCGTGGCACGTGGACGATGTTCTCCGGGGCCGACCTTCTCGATGACGCGCAGGGCCAGATCCCAGTCCTGGGCGCCTTCGTAGCCGACGCGGAATCCCCGATCTCTTCGAGCACACTGCGGCGGTAGACGCCGAAGTGGCTGATCATGTTCTGCGACAGGAAGAGTTCGTAGTTGAACTGGCACTTGAAGTACGGCGCCTGGCGCACGTTGTCTTCGGTGACCTTGTCTTCGTCGGAGTAGATGAGGCCGGCCTGCGGGATGCTGGTGGGCCGCCAGCGCCATGTAGGCCAGGGCATGCGGCGGCAGCAGGTCGTCGTTGTCCATCAGCGCGATGTAGTCGCGGTGGCGATTTCCAGCGCCGAATTGGTGGCTGCCGAGATGTGGCCGTTCTTTTCGCGGAAGACGAGCTTGATGCGCGGATCCTGGGCAGCCAGCTCGGTCAGCAGTTCACGCACGGCGGTGTTGGGCGAGGCATCATCGGCGATGCAGATTTCCCAGTGCGGATAGACCTGGGCCTGAACCGATTCAATGGCCTGACGCAGGTAGTCCAGCGGCGGGTTGTAGACGGGCATGACGACCGAGAAGGTGGTGGTGATGCCCAGGTCCTCGATCTTCTGGCCCAGGGCCGCCATGGCGGCCTTGTCGGTGGGGTCGTAGAGACGCAGCCAGCCGTGGTAGGGATCTTCGCCCGGTTGCAGCAACGCCGCCTGCGCCGCGGCAGCCGGCACGTTCAGCAGGGCGCTCGGCGTTGCTGATGCGCGCCTGCAGCCCCTGAACGCCTTCGTTCCTGAGGGATGCTGACGGCCTGGCTGGCGGTCTTGCCGACGCCCCCGCGCATGGCGATGGAGCGGCGCACCAGGGCAACCTTTCTGGCGGGTGCGGTTGATGGGGGTACCCACCCAGCGGATGGGGAGCGGTCACGCGCCAGCACAGCGACTGCTGCAGGGCGGTGGCGAGGTGATGCAGCTCGGCAGCATGCTGATCCGAGGCCTGTCGGGCGGCACGTGCTTCTTCCAGCGCCTGGTTGGCTTCGGCCAGACGCTCCTTCAGCCGTGGCCTCTTCCACACGCTGGAGGCCATCCAGTTTCTGCTGCAGTTCAGCCTGCGTGCGCTGCAGCTGGCTGCATTGTTCTTCGCGCTCAGCCAGCCGGGCGGTGAGCGCCTCGATCTGGGCCTGCATCCCGGCCTGGACCTGAGCCCCCTGCAGCATGTCGGCCACACCGGCCAGCTGGTTGCGGGCTTCGGGCGTGGCGCAGGCCTGCAACGCCTGCTGGAAGGCCTTCGGCACGTTCCCTGCCCACCGCCAGCACACCCAGACCCTGGGCATGCGCAAAGGCCAGATGCGGATACTGGGGCTGCAGCTGCTGCCACAGAGCGGCCGCACCGCTGTCAGCCTGCTCAATGCCGACCAGCAGCACCACGGCGTGATCGGAGAGCCGGTCACGCCAGCTTTCGTATTCGTTGCGCACGGTTTCGGGCGAATAGCGACCATCGATCAGCAGCAGATCGATGCTGCCGGGCGCAAAGCGCGGCAGGGCCTGGGCATCCCCATGCGCAACAGACCGGAGAAGGCGCCGAAATGCTGGCGGTTGTAGTCGGATGCGCCGGGCTTCCTGCTGCACGCTGTGGCGCTGTGCCAGTTCTTCGGCCTGCCAGGTGCCCGACGGCCCAGCAACGGGTGGGCAGGCTGTTCTCCGCCACGGTCTGGCATGCAGCAAAGTAGAGGTTGCCCGACTGGGTGCCCAGCTGGACGAAGGTGGCGGGCTGGAGTTCTTTTCACCAGCCAGGCCACGAACGGGATGTGGCCCTGCAGGTCGAAGGAGGAACCAGCCGGTTGGGCCGGAAGGCAAGCACTTGGGCAAGGAGGGAATCCATGTCTTTCATCGGGCAGGGCTTGTTCTTGTTGGGGATGACGCCCCAGGGCGTGGTCCGGATGCGGCAGAAATCAGATGCGGCAACGGCGGCGCAGGTTGCGCAGCCATTCGGACCAGCGCCAGCTGCGTGAATGCAGCAACGTCTGGACCTGGGCTTCCAGTTCCTCGATCTTCTGCCGGCTGGCGTCGATACGCTTCAGGCCATCGGTCAGTTCCTGGCTGCACTCAGCCAGCTGCTGGCGCAGCACCTGGGCATTCTCTTCGGCCGCCTGGGCCCGCTGCCGCTGTTCGTGCAGTTCGGTTCCCTGGGCAGCCAGGCTGTCCAGCACCATGGGCACCGGCCGGCGGGTGCCAGTATAGAGGCCGTGGCTGACGGCGCGCACCGAAACAGCCTTCAGGAAGGTCTCTTCCAGTGCCAGCCATTGCTGAACATCTTCGGGCGTCGCATAGTAGCCACAGCGATCAGCCAGGGGCGATGACGACCCTGGGGAATGGAGCCCAGGGTGTCTCGCGGGACCAGGCCAACCTGCAGACTGTGCATGACGCCGCGCGTGAGTACCCAGCCAGCCGGGAACCGGGACAGGACACCACCCACTCCTGGTCGATGATCTGCTGGCGCCCCGTGCTTTCGTTGATCAGGAATGTTGAAAGGCACCATGTCCATCAGGTTGCCGGGCAGCACCAGCTGGCGCAGCGGGCGACCACGCTCGCCAATGCCGGCCGCACCAGGGGGCATGTCCTGCAGCACCTGCGTCCGGGACGGCCTGCGGTGGAATCCCCTGTCGTCACCTGCAGCATCAGCCTCCCTGCTCCGATGCCGCAGCCAGCAAGGGCGAGTACCGACTTCAGCAGAAGACAGGAGGGTCTCGCACCAGGGACGCAACGCCTCGACCATGGCCGGCACGTTGCCTTCGCGCACATGGGCGACCAGGGCACGCCAGGCCAGCTGGCGGCCCGGGAAATAGTCGGAATCGGCAGTTTCCAGCGTGATGGTGTGCCCGTCAGCCAACGGCAGGGATACGGGTTCATCGGGCAGGATGCGGCGCTTGGTGACGCGGATCCCGCCCTGCGCCTGCGGAATGAAGCGGGTCTCGGTGGCCATGCCCCGATGACGGTGCACGGCCGCAAAAGGTCCAGGCCAGGGCAGCGGGCTGCCAGGGTGCGGCCGCAGACCGCTTTGCCCGAGGCGGCGCGGGCATTTCGGCCCTTGCCCTTGCCCTGCGGCCTTCTCGGCCGGTAGAGGGCGCTGAGCCACCACCAGGAAGGAGTTGCTGAAGTCACCCAGCAGGCCGTTCTCTTCCAGAACGCGGTTGACCAAAGCCTCGTCGAAGACGCGATGACGGTTGTCGTTGTAGTCTTCGCTGTCGTTGCGCAGCAGCAGGTCGAAGGCGTTGAAGTCGGGATGCTTCAGCGCTGCATCGGTCAGCACGATGCTGGGGACCTTGTAGTCAGGGATACGGATACAGCCACTGCTGCTGTTCCAGGCCGGCACGGGCCAGCACCTGCGAAAGCGCCTGACGCCCGAAGGTGCGCGGCCCACCCGTCTTCTGGTAGAGATCCTGGATGCCGGAGAACGGCTTGCCCAGGTGATCTTCGCCGCAGCCGTTGAAATACTTCAGGCCCAGCTGGTTCTCGATGGCCACCACCAGCCGGCCCCCCGGCTTGAGGTGACGCACCGCGGCCGCCAGGTAGGACTGGTAGCGATCCGGTGCCCCGGAATAGGCGGCGGCATACTCCAGCACGCCGATCAGCGTCACCCAGTCGTACTGGCCTTCCACGTCCACAGCCTGAAGGTCATCGGCAATGACGGTGACATTGGGCAGGTCGGCATCGAGCGGCCGCCACACGGGCGCGGGCCAGGCTGCCTTCCACGGCCGTGACCTGTGCACCGGTCTCACCCAGGTAACGGGTGATGGCGCCGGTGCCGCAGCCCAGCTCCAGCACGCGGTCCTGGGGCCCGATGTCCAGCGGGCGCACCAGACAGTGCCGTGCCCGGCTGAAGTGGTAGCGGGTGGACCAGTCGACGATGTTCTCGAGATAGCCGGGCGCAAAGGTGCTGCGGTCGTCCAGACCTTCCACGATGTCGAGCAGCCGCTGTTCGGCCTCGGCGCCTTCCGAATAGCCGAAAGGCCTCGGCCCCCGGACGGAAGTACAGGTTGTAATCTGCGTCTTTCTGGTAGCTCATGAGTCTGCCTGAATGTCCACACGCATGTCGAAATCTGCCAGACCGTAGCAGCGGGACTGCCGGCTGACGTGCATCAGGATGCTGTCGTAGCGCCGGTCCAGCGGCTCGACCTCTCCGCCGCCGATCTCCTGGGCCACGCCCAACGACAGCAGGAAGTCGCCGGCGCCGATGCGCAGGTCCAGCGAGAAGACCACGCGCACGGTCTGCCCTGCCCTGGCCGGCTGCATGACCGGGCCGTCGGGGAAAGTCGCGCGAGTTGCTGCCATAGACGGTCACGCCGTCGGGCGTCTTGATGGTGAGGCCATAGATGGGAGCCGGCACGTCACACGGAACCGCACCCAGGCCACCACCATCACCTGTTCGCCGGTGTTGAGGGCGCACGGTGTGTCCACACCGTTGGTGGTGACCATGAAGTCGACAATCTCGACTTCACGGCTGCCCCAGCGGTATTCATCACTGTTGTAGCCAGGGCGCTCCTCGAAGCGGCCGGGCGGATGGCCCACAGGGCAGCAGCGACAGCGGAGATGTGTTGCGGCCACGGGCAGCAGCATGAGCGGCAGACGCACCGTCGTGCCCAGCCGAAGCCACCGTGCCCTCTTCCTGCTCGACCGCCCCCTGCGCATCGCCCCGATCCTGATCCGTCTGCAGGGCGCCGCCAGCGGCAGTCTTGCCGTCCTTGGCATCATCCCCCTTCCCGGCCTTCTTCGTGTCCTCGACCTTGCGCTGCACGCCGAAGAGCAGGTCCAGATAGGTATTGGCCACGTCCTGGGAGGCCCTCCTGGTGCACCACGCCGCCTTCCAGCAGGATGGCGCGGTCACAGTGACGGGTGATCTGCTCGGTGGAATGGGTGACCAGCAGGATGGTGGTGCCGCACGAGACCAGCTCCTCGAACCGGCGGGAAGCACTTGGCCTGGAACTTGGCGTCCCCCACGGCCAGAGCCTCGTCGACGATCAGCACGTCGGGCTCGACGCAGGCCGAGACGGCAAAAGCCAGCCGCACGTACATGCCGGACGAGTACGACTTGACGGGCCGATCGATGAACTCGCCGATGTCGGCAAAGGCTTCGATATCGGCAAAGCGCCGGGAGATTTCCTCTCGGCTGATGCCCAGGATGGCGCCATTGAGGTAGACGTTCTCGCGTCCGGAGAACTCGGGGTTGAAGCCCGCGCCCAGCTCCAGCAGCGCGGCCACGCGGCCACGGATGTCGACCTGGCCAGCAGTGGGCGTGAGCGTGCCGCACAGGATCTGCAGCAGCGTGCTCTTGCCGGCGCCGTTACGGCCGACGATGCCGACGGTCTCGCCCCGGCGCACGGTGAAGTCCAGCCCCTTCAGCGCCCAGAACTCGCGGAAGTACTGCGGCGGGGTGCGCCCCACCAGACGGGCCAGGCGACCCATCAGCAGCTGCTTGAGCAGGTGGCCCGGGCTGTCGTAGAGCTGGAGCACTTGGACAGCCCCGAGACGCGGATGGCCACGTCGCTGTCCAGCGTGGGCTCGGCGAGAACGGGAGCTGCCTGGCCGGCGAAGACCGGGTCGGCCACATCAGCAGGATGGCCAGCGGCAGGACTGCCCTCACGGGCTGGGGGTACGGGTATCAGAGGGACATCGGCGAACCCCTTGCGGATGCTCTGGAACCAGACAAAGCCCAGCCAGGCGAACAGCGCCATGCCGGCGGTGAACATGCCCCACTCGGTCCAGTCGGGCTGGTTGCCCCAGATGAGCACGTCACGCGACTGCACCATGGGCAGCGTGAGCGGGTTGAGCTTGACCCACGGGCGCATGGTCTCGGGATGGCCTCGATGGAGAAGAAGGCCGGCGAGACGAACAGCATGATGGTGAGCACCACGCCGATGGCCTGGGCAATGTCGCGCACGTAGACACCCAGCGCGGCCAGCCACCAGCTGGCCCCCAGCGAGAAGAGCAGGAGCGGCAGCCACACCACCACGATGAGCGGTGCGGTGAGCGGGATGCCGCCTTCCATGATGAGCAGCGCCACCAGCAGCACCGCCATGCTGACACCGGCCTGGAAAAGCGCCGAGAGCAGGCTGACGACCGGCAGGATCTCCAGGGGAACACGACGCGCTTCACGTAGCTGGGGTTGCCCAGGATGAGCGATGGTGCCCGCCCGGCCACCTCGGAGAACAGCGTGTGCACGATGACGCCAACGAACAGGATGATGGCGAAGTCGGTATGGCTTTGCTGGGCCCCGGTGTGCCAGCGGGCCTTGAACACCACCGAGAAGACGAAGGTGTAGACCACCAGCATGAGCAGCGGGTTGAGCAGGGACCAGAACACGCCCATGACCGAGCCGCGATAGCGGGCGACGATCTCGCGCCGGGCCATCTGCAGGATGAGCGTGCGGTGCCGCAGCAGTGTGGACACCATGAAGCCCGGCGAGACGGGCGTGGCAGCGTGTGGGTTCAACGGTGGGAAGTCCGCAACGAAGAAAGGCTGCCGGACGGGACGACCGGAAGCGGCAGCAGGTTGATTATTATCCGGGAATGGCCGGACTCATGGTCCGGCACCTATGCCCTGACGTCTGCCGACGTGACATCCGTCACGCACGGCGGTCGCCGAGGCGGCCTCTGGCACCGTGGCATGGCCGTGGATGAGCGCGGGGCAACAGCCGAAGCGTTTCTCTGCATTCTACGGCCTTGCCCCCTCCGACTGTCGCCAAGGCCCCAGGGAAGGCCCCCGTCACGGCAAAACCTTACAGGCGCAAGAATGCCGTTACACATCCGTACCCTGGTGCAAAATGAAGGGTGCAGCATCCGCCCTGCCCGATACCTGCTGCCCGCCTGCCCGTGAAGTCTCCAGCCCCAGGAAAGCCACGCCTGCCCATGTCCTCATCACCCACCTCCTCCCATGCCCTTCTCGCCTCGCTGCGGGCAGCCTTCTCGGGCCGACTGGTTTCCGATCCCGGCCGGGATGGCCCCTGGCTGCGTGACTACCGCCAGCGCTGGGGTGGACCGGCGCTGGCGGTGGTGCAGCCCGACAGCACGGCGGACGTGGCGGCCGTGGTGCGCTGGTGCGTGGACCACGATGCGGTGATCGTGCCGCAGGGGAGGCAACACAGGGGCTCACCGGCGCGTCGGTGCCGTTGGCCGGTCCACGCGCCACGCCTCGCCCGGAAGCCCAGCCAACCTCACCGGACAAGGCGCCGTCCGACGCCCCTGGATCCATCGCAGGCGCAGGCTGCAGGGCGACGCAGACGCACCGTGCCGCCCGGTGATCCTGCTGTCGCTGTCACGAATGCAGCAGATCCGCAGCGTGGATGCACTGGCCAGCACGATGGTGGTGGAGGCCGGCTGCACGCTGCAGGCGGCGCAGGGAAGCCGCCGCAGCCCATGGACGGTTGTTTCCGCTGTCGCTGGCCTCGGAGGGCAGCTGCACGATTGGCGGCAACCTGGCCACCAACGCCGGCGGGGTGCAGGGTGCTGCGCTACGGCAACATGCGCGAGCTGTGCCTGGGGACTGGAGGTGGTGACGGCCGACGGACAGGGTCTGGCATGGGCTGAACCGGCTGCGCAAGAACAATACCGGCTATGACCTGCGCGACCTGTTCATTGGCTCCGAGGGCACGCTGGGCATCATCACGGCGGCCGTGCTGAAGCTCTACCCGAAGCCGGCTGGCCAGGGTGGCAGCGCTGGTGCAGCTGGAATCGCCCGAGCAGGCGCTGGCGCTGCTGGCGCAGGCCCAGGGTCGGCTGGCGGCCGAGCTGACCGCCTTCGAGCTGATATCAGACGCGGCGATGCAGCTGGTGCTGAAGAACATCCCCGGAAGCCGGCTGCCGTTTGAAGCATCACCTGCGGATGCCCCCCGTCCCTGGTACGTGCTGCTGGAAGTCAGCAGCCTGCACAGCGAGCAGGCGGCACAGGGAAGGGCTGGAAGCGGTGCTGTCCGAGGCGCTGTCCGATGGGCGGGTGCAGAGATGCGGTGATCTCGCAGTCGCTGGCGCAGTTTGAACAGCTGTGGGCGTTGCGCGAAAACATATCCGCCGCGCAGAGCCACGAAGGCAAGAATATCAAGCATGACATCTCGGTACCGATCTCGCGTATCGGTGAATTCATCGAAGCAGCGTCCCGGCAGATTCGCCAGGCCTACCCCGAGGCGCGGCTGATCGTTTTCGGGCACCTGGGGATGGCAACCTGCATTTCAACGTGGCTCCCCATGCACGTTTTGCCCAGCACTATGACGAGGCCTTTGCCCGCGACGAGGCCCAGGTGAACCGGCTGGTACATGATCTGGTGGCAGCGTACGAGGGCGCCATCTCGGCCGAGCACGGCATCGGCGTGCTGCGTCAGGCAGAACTGGTGCGCTGCAAGCAGCCGCTGGAACTGCAGATGATGCGCGCCATCAAGCGGGCACTGGATCCACAGGGACCGGATGAACCCCGGCAAGCTGCTGCCCATGCCGTATACATGAACGCCATACCACTGAAAATCGTTGCAAGAAGCCAACAACGTGGCACTCCTATAATGGCCGGTTCCGTTTTTCATTCTTTTTGATAGAGCCATGTCGAATCCTGCCGAGTCTGCCAAAGCGCCGCCCGTTGCCATCATCACCGGGGCTGGCAGCGGTATCGGCCGAGCAGTGGCACGCGCCTTTCTGGAAAGCCGGCTACGCGGTGGCGCTGGCCGGTCGTCGCGAACATGCCTTGCAGGAAACCGTGCAGCTCTGGTTGCAGCATGGTGCCCCCCGGCCCGACATGCAGGACGGCGCCACGGCCGAAGCGGATTCAGGTCCGGACGGGAAACGCAGCCGTGCCGCCTTGTCGACACGCACGACTGACACCACAGCCCCTCGCGCAACCCCGTGATGCGGCCCGCGCGCTGGTGGTTCCCACCGATGTGACCGATCCGGACGCCGTGAATGCCCTCTTTGACCGGACGGTGACGCATTTCGGGCGTGTGGACGTGCTGTTCAACAATGCCGGCATCGGCGCGCCAGCCGTGCCGCTGGAAACGCTGTCGCCCGCACAGTGGCGCGCGGTGGTGGACACCAACCTGAACGGGCCGTTCTTCTGCACCCAGGCGGCTTTCCGGGTGATGAAGGCGCAGACACCACGCGGCGGACGCATCATCAACAACGGCTCGGTTTCTGCCCATGCTCCCCGACCGATGACCATGCCCTACACGGCCACCAAGCACGCGATGACCGGCCTGACGAAGGCGGCCTCGCTGGATGGTCGCGCCTGGGACATTGCCTGCGGGCAGATCGACATCGGCAACGCCATGACCGAGATGGCGCGCCCCATGGCCGAAGGCATCCTGCAGGCCGATGGCCGCGTGGCCTCGAGCCGACCATCGACGTGGCGCTGGTGGCACAGGCGGTGCTGGACATGGCGCGACTGCCCCTGTCGGCCAATGTGCAGTTCATGACGTTGATGGCCACCAAGATGCCACTGGTTGGCCGCGGCTGACCATCGGCCATGACCGGCGCGCAGACACGACAGGTTGTTGTGTTGCAACCAACAGCGCCCGCTGGTGCCACGAAAACGGCCAGGTAGCCCCTGCCTGGCTGGCAGACCAGTGGCGGGCGGACAATGCCCGCCAACCGGAAGGATTCATGATGAAGAAAACACCCGCTCTCTGGCACGCCCGCGGCTGACAACGCTCGCCCTGGCACTGGGCAGCATCCTGCTGCTGCAGCCCACGGCACAGGCCGAGACACTGCGCGAGGCCGTGAGCATCGCGCTGGGCCAGCACCCGCAGGTTCTGGGGGCACGCCGCAACGCCGAGGCCATCCGCCACGAGGTGACGGGCGCCGCCAATGCAATGAACACCCGCTTCGGCGTGATTGCCGAGCCTTCAGTGGGCTACACGCGTGGCCGGGGTCGCGACCGCCGCTCGGGCGATCTGGGAGCCCAGGCCGTCAAGCCGATCTATGACGGCGGCCGCACCGACAACGAGACCGACCGCCAGCGCGCCCGTCTGTCCAGTGCCAACTACGGTACCGAAGCCTCGCGCGACGACATCGCACTGCGCGTGGCCGATGCCTATATTGAAGTGGCAAAGCAGCAGCAGCTGGCAGAGCTGGCCCACGACTACGTGGACGGCATCGCCGCGCTGCAGCGACGCGTGCAGGAGATCGTGCGCATCGACCAGGGGCGCGGCTACGACCTGCTGCAGACCGATTCCCGACTGGCGCAGGCCCGCCTCACGCTGGCCGACCGCGAGGGAGCCAGCTGGCGGAAGCGCGCGAGGCACTGGCGCAGCTGGTGGGTCAACCCATCCAGGGCGTGACCAGCACGGAACCCCGGGCGAGCCGATCCGCAGCCTGCAGGACGCGATGGACCTGCTGAACATGCACCCGTCGATCCTGGCACGTCGCGCCGAGGTGACGGCCGCCCGAAGGCGGCTGCCGTGGCCGATGCCTGGACCAAGCCGACCGTCAACCTGCGCGCACGCGTGACCAGCCCCGCGATTTCGATGGCAAGCGGAAATGGTTCGGTGGCTACGATCTGGGTCTGGTGACCGACTGGAGCCCCTTCGATGGAGGCGTGGGCGCTGCCACGGCGGCGGCCGCCAATGCACAGGTGCTGACGGCCGAGGAAGCCGTGGCCAGCACGCGCCGTGTGCTGCAGACCGACGTGGCCCGCCACTGGACGCAGATCCAGTCGCGCGTGGGGCGCGTGAGCACGCGTGCCGAGCTGGTGGAGAGCACGCGCCAGGTGCGCGCGGCCTACTGGGAGCAGTTCCAGATCGGCAAGCGCAGCATCATCGACCTGCTCAACGCCGAGAACGAGATCTACGCCGCACGGCTGGGTGCCGCCACTGAACACGCCGAGCTGACCCAGGCCCGCTACCGGCTGCTGGGTGCCACCGGGCAGCTGCTGCCGCGCCTGGGCATCGCGCCACTGCCGCCGGTGACTGACGGTGAACAGACACAGGCACAGCAAAGGGAACGGAATTCCGCCACTGCCGGAACTGAACTGAAGACATGAGCACACAAGCACAGCCCCCAGGGCCACGAAGGACGGCCCGAACAGCCGGCCCAGCCGCTGAACGCCACGATGACGCAGCCGCAGCCCGATCCGCTGCTGACGGCGCTGTCGCAGATGCTGGCGCGCTTCGACATCCACAAGAGCGAAGAGGCGCTGGCCACCGGCATTCCGCACGAGCGGCCCCACTGCAGCCGGCAGGCATGATGCGCATCGCCGAAGCCCATGGCTGCAAGGTGCGCATCCAGCACCGGGACCTCACCCAGATCAACCCGCTGCAGCTACCCGTGGTGCTGCTGCTGCAGGACCTGCGCGCCTGCCTGCTGCTGGACTGGCGCAATGACGGCAAGGCCGTGATCCTGCCCTGCGAGCCCGGCGCCATCGAGACTGGAAGTGACGCACGCCGACCTGCAGAAGCAGTACATCGGCACCTGCCTGCTGATCCGTCCGGCCATTGCCGAGGACAAGCGCAGCCCGATCGAGATCGACCGTCCGAAGGGGACACTGGTTCTGGAGCACGATCTGGCGCTTCCGCGGCTACTACGCCCAGGCGGCCGTGGCGGCGCTGCTGATCAACGTGCTGGCGCTGGCGGGCACCTTCTTCACGATGAACGTGTATGACCGGGTGATCTCCAACCAGGCCTACACCACGCTGTGGGCACTGGCCAGCGGCGTGATGGTGGCCATGCTGTTCGAGTACCTGGCCCGCAACCTGCGCAGCTGGCTCATCGACAACGCCGGCAAGAAGGCTGACCTGCTGCTGGGGCTCGATGCTGTTCCGGCAGGCGATGATGTCGCGGCTGGAGAACCGGCCGCAGTCGGCCGGCGCCTTTGCCAACACGATCCGCGAATTCGAGTCGGTGCGTGACTTTCGCCACGTCGGCCACGCTGGCCACGCTCACCGACCCTGCCCTTCGTGCTGATGTTCGTCTGGGTGATCCACGCGATCGCCGGCCCGCTGTTCTGGGTGCCGCTGGCCTGCATTCCCATCCTGGTGATCGTGGGCGGGCTGGCGCAGATTCCGCTGTCGCGCTATGTGAAGGAACACCTGCGGGAAGGCTCGATCAAGCAGGGCATTCTGGTGGAGACACTGGAAAGCGCCGAGGCCATCAAGGCGCTGCGCATGGAAAGCCAGGTGCAGACCCGCTATGAACGCGCTGCCGCGCTGACGGCCCGCACCTCGATGAAGAGCCGCAGCATCACGGCGATGGTGAACAACTTCACCGCGCTGCTGCAATCGATGTGCACGGTGGCGATGGTGGTGTGGGGCGTGTACCTGATCGGCGATGGCACGCTGACGATGGGTGCGCTGATCGGTGCGAGTGATCCTGGCCGGGCGCACCATTGCGCCGGCAGCCAGCATCACGGCGCTGGCGGTGCGCTACCAGCAGGCCCGCACGGCGCTGTCGTCGCTGAACCGGGTGATGAACACCCCCACCGACCGCGATCCGGAACGCAACTACCTGCGCAAGCCCACCACTGTCGGTGCGCTGGCGGCCGAAGGCATCAGCTTCCGCTATGACCCGATGTCGCCGGACTCGGTGCGCGACCTGAGCATGACGCTGAACCCGGGCGAACGGGTGGCGGTGCTGGGCCGCATCGGCAGCGGCAAGTCGTCGCTGCTGAAGGTGCTGGCCGGCCTCTACCTGCCGCGCGAGGGGCTCGGTGAAGCTTGACGGCATCGAGCTGCAGCAGATCGAACCAGCCGACGTGCGCCGCCACGTGCTGTACGTGGGCCAGGACACGCGGCTCTTCTTCGGCACGCTGCGCGGGAACCTGAAGGCCGGCAATCCGCACTCGACGACGATTCGATGATGCGCATCGCCGATGCCTTCGGCGTGCACAGATCGCCAGCCGCCATCCGCGCGGCTACGACATGCCCGATCGGCGAAGGCGGCAACGGCCTGTCGGGCGGTCAGCGCCAGGCCGTGGCCCTGGCCCGGGCCGTCATCGCCAATCCGTCGGTGATGCTGCTGGACGAGCCCACCAGCGCGATGGACTCGGCCACCGAGACGATGGTGATGCAGGCGCTTTCCAGACTTTCCACGCGGCAGACGATGGTGTTTCGTCACGCTGAAGCTGCAGCTGCTGGACTTCGTGAACCGGGTGATGATCATGGATGCAGGCGTTCGGGTGGCCGATGGGCCGAAGGAAGCGGTGCTGCAGGCACTGAAAGGAAGGCAAGATCCAGGGGAGTTCGTCGTGTCTGAACAGAAACCCAACGCGGGGCGCGCCGTGGTGCCCTCCCCTGCCGAATCCGGCAAAGTCGCAGCCGGTGCCGTCCGGCACCCCGAATGCCCCCTCGCACCTCGCGGGCATCCGGGGCGGCACCTTCTGCCCAGCGGGCCGTGGCAGTAGCCACACCGAATGCCGTGCAGCCGCGCGACACCTTCGCCCACCCTGCATACGCGGGCAGTGGCAGCGACTTCGACTTCATGCGCGACATGCGGCAGGGCGATGGTCAACGATCGCCAGAAGAGCAGCTTCCTGCTGCTGGTGCTGATGGTGGCGCTGCTGGTGTCGGCCGCCATCTGGGCCCACCAGCAAGCTGGAAGAGATCACCAAGGGGATGCGCGCATCATCGCCTCCAGTCGCGAGCAGGTGATCCAGTCGCTGGAAGGGCGGCATTCTGGCCGAGATGCTGGTGCGCGAAGGCGCCACGGTGGAAAAAGGCCAGCCGCTGCTGCGATTGACGAGACCAAGGCACGTTCGTCCCTACAAGGAAGGCCTGAGCAAGGTAATCAGCCTGAAGGCGTCGGCGGCGCGTTTGCGCGCCGAGACCCGCGGCACGCCGCTGCAGTTCCCGGAAGACGTGCTGGCCGATGCCGAGGTAGTCGACAACGAGACCGACACCTACAACGCCCGGCGCGATTCGCTGCAGCAGGCCATCGCCACGTCCAAGGCCAGCCAGGCGCTGATCGGCCGCGAGATCAACATCACCAAGCCGATGGTGGCCAAGGGCCTGGTGGCGGAGACCGAGCTGCTGCGCCTGCAACGGCAGTACAACGACCTGCAGGCCGCCATGCAGGAGCGGATCAGCAAGTACCGCGTGGATGCCGCCAACGACCTGTCCCGCGTGGAGGCCGAACTGGCCCAGGTGCAGGAAGCGCTGACGGCCCGCCAGGACCAGGTGACGCGCACCGTGCTGACCGCGCCGGTGCACGGCATCGTGAAGAACATCCGGATGAACACGCGCGGCGGGGTGATCCAGCCGGGTCAGGACATCATGGAGATCATTCCGCTGGAGGACCAGCTGCTGGTGGAAGCCAAGATCCGCCCGCACGAGGTGGCCTTCCTGCGGCCCGGGCTGCCGGCCACGGTGAAGATCTCGGCCTATGACTACGCCATCTACGGCGGCCTGCACGGCAAGGTGGAGCTGATCAGCCCCGACACGCTGCGCGACGACGAGCAGCGCTCGGCCGGCAACGACCGCTACTACCGGGTGCTGGTGCGCACCACCACCTCGACGCTGCACGCCGGCGGCAAGGGACCTGCCGATCATCCCCGGCATGACGGCCGCGGTGGAGATCCGCACCGGCGAGAAGACGGTGATGGACTACATCCTGAAGCCGATCCTGAAGATGCGCGAGGCGTTCAGGGAGCGGTGATGCTTTGACCGGCGTGGCCGTTGGCCCGACAATGCCGGCATGTCATCCCCTACCCTCTTTCTCGGGCTGCTGGTCCTGGCAGCCCTTCTCGTCAGGCTGTTCGTGGCCTGGCCCCTGCTGCGCCGGCGCCCCGCCGGCATCGATGCGCCGGCGGCCGAGGGCCGCCCGGCTGAACCAGGACATCATCCGTGAACGCCGCCAGAAGCTCAACGAGGAGCTGGCGGCCCTGCCCGAAGGCTCGCCCGAGCGCGAGGCGCTGATGCGCGAGTTCGCCGCCGGCGCGCTGGCCGATCTGGCCCCGGCCGACGCGCGCGCCAGCACGGCCGATGCCCCCCGCCGACGCCAGCTGCTGGCCGTGGTGTTCATCACCCTGCTGGTGGCGCTGCCACTGGCCTTCTACCGCACTCACCGGCATGCCCGAGGCCGTGGCGCCCGACTTCGCCGAGAGTCGCAGATGCCGGACGTGAACAGGATGCTGGCCCAGCTGGAAGCCCGGCTGGAGGCCGGAGCCGGAGATGGTGGAAGGCTGGCTGATGCTGGGCCGCTCGCGCCTGGCGCTGGGCGAAGGCGACAAAGGCGGTGGAGGCGCTGGGCGGGCGCTGAAGCTGGACAGCGAGGATCCGGCGCTGGCGGCACAGATCCGCACCGACCTGGCTGATGCTCTGGGCCGGCAGGCCAATTCCCGGCTGGAGGGCCGCCCTGGGCACTGATCCAGGAGGCGCTGGCACGCCAGCCCAACCACCCGAAGGCCATGGCGCTGGCCGGCGCCTATCAGCTGAGCCAGAACCGCCCTGCTCAGGCGCTGGCCTACTGGGAGCCGCTGCTGCAACAGCTGAAACCCGGCACGCCCGCAGTATGAGCAGGTGGAGCAGTACATCGCCGGCGTGCGGGCAAAGGCCAATGCCGGCCCCCGGCCCGGTTCCGGCAATGCACCCCAGAAGGCTCCTTCTTCAGGGTGCGAATCCTGCCCCTGGCCCCGGGGAAGCAATGCCGTCGACCGGATCTTCGGCCGGAAAGCCGGCCAATGCGCCTTCTCGGGCGGAAAGGCCGCCCAGCCATGATGCAGGTCACGGGCATCCGCATCGAGCGCGGCCAGCAGGTGCTGGTCGACGGGCTGGATTTCTCCGGTTTCCGGCGGGCAGCGCGCTGATGCTGCGCGGCCCCAACGGCAGCGGCAAGTCCACCCTGCTGCGGGCGCTGCTGGGGCTGACGCCGGTGCAGGCCGGGCAGATTCAATGGCAGGATGACCGTTTTGCGCCGGGCGGCGGCCGACTGTGCGCCCACGCCCTGTGGCTGGGCCATGCGCATGGGCTGAAGGGAGAACTGTCGGCCATCGACAACCTTGAGCTGCTGGCCGGGCTGGACGGTACCCGTCCCACCCGCACGCAGCTGCGACAGGTGCTGGAACGGGTGGCGCTGGGCAAGCGGCCGAACGTGGAGACCCGCCGGCTCTCGCAGGGCCAGCGGCAACGGCTGGCGCTGGCGCGGCTCCTGCTGTCACCGCACCGGCCGCTGTGGCTGCTGGACGAGCCGTCGGCCGCCCTGGACACCGAGGGCAGCACGCTGCTGGACACCCTGCTGGAAGAACACCTGGAAGGCGGCGGCAGCGCGCTGATCGCCACCCACCTGCCGGTGCTGGCGGCACGCCAGCCGGCAAACTGTGGCTGGGGGCAAGCCGTCGTGAAAGCCGCCCCCGCCACCTTTCGCCTGGGCACTGAAGCGCGATCTGCGCATTGCCCTGCGCCGCCGGGCCGACACGCTGAACCTGCTGGGCTTCTTCGTGCTGGCCTGCCTGATGGTGCCCTTCGCCGTGGGCCCGGAGACCGACTGGCTGGCGCGTCTGGGCCCCGGGCATCATCTGGGTGATGGCACTGCTGGCGCAATTGACGGCTTTTGCCGATGCTGTTCGCCAACGACCATCAGGACGGCAGCCTGGAGCACATGCTGGCCAGCGGCCGCTCGGCCACCGCCCTGGTGGCGGGCAAGCTGCTGGCGGTGTGGCTGGTCTCGGCGCTGCCGCTCATCGTCATCACGCCGGTCATGGCGCTCGCCCTGTCGGTGGACCTGCCACGCACGGGCCTGCTGGTGCTGACGCTGCTGCTGGGCACCCCACCCCTGCTGGTGCTGGGCGCCATCGGTGCGGCGCTCACGCTGGGCGTGCGGGCCGGTGCCGCCCTGGTGGCGCTGCTGTGCCTGCCGCTGTATGTGCCGGTGCTGATCTTCGGCGCCGGGGCGGTGGACATGGTGACGGCCGGCCTGTCGCGGACGCGCACCTGGCGCTGCTGGCTGCCGGCATGGTGCTGGCCACCTGGGAGGGCCCCTACCTGGTGGCGCTGGCGCTGCGCACCTCATTGGAGTGATATCCCGCATGAACCTGTTTGCCTACGCAGCCCCGCAGCGCTTCTACGCCCTGGCCGGCCGGCTGATCCCCTGGTTTGCCGTGAGTGCCGCCCTGCTGTGCCTGGTGGGTCTGTGGCTGGGCTTCTGGGAAGCTCCCCACCGACTTCCAGCAGGGGCGAGGTCTACCGGATCATCTTCATCCACGTGCCGGCGGCCTGGATGGCCATGTTCATCTATCTGGTGATGGCGATCTACGCCATCCTGAACCTGGGGCTTCCGCACCCGGATGTCGGCGATGATGATCGCCGCGCTGGCGCCCACCGGCGCTGTGGGCCGCCATCGCGCTGTGGACAGGCTCGCTGTGGGGCAAGCCCACCTGGGGCACCTACTGGGCCTGGGACGCCCGGATGACCTCGACGCTGATCCTGCTGTTCCTGTACTTCGGCTATCTGGCGCTGACCAACGCCATCGAGGACCGCAACCGCGCCGATCGTGCCGGCTCCATTCTGGTGCTGGTGGGGCAGCATCAACGTCCCCATCATCTATTTCTCGGTCAATCTCTGGAACACCCTGCATCAGGGCTCCAGCGTCAACCCGGTCAGCGGCTCGAAGATGGCCACGGTGATGCTGCTGGCCATGCTGGTGATGTCGCTGGCGGCCTGGTGCTACAGCGTGGCGGTGGTCCTGCACCGGGCACGCAGCATCATCCTGGTGCGCGAGGCGCACACGCAGTGGGTGCATGAGCTGCAGGAGCATCCGGAAAGATCGTGACGGTGTCAGGCGCCCCTCACCGGGCGCCAAACCATCCAGGCATCGAAACCTTCAGACTTCCACGCCCCAGAGAGGCTACAGGGTGGGCACCGGAGCCGACAACCCGCAATGATTATCAGTCCGGTTTCTGGCGCCATTTTGACGACTATTTTCCTGTAACGTATCCCGATCGTCCGCCATGGCCCGCCAGCCAGTCTGCCGAATGTCGGCCGCGTTGACCTCGATCAACGCTGGCCGGCACGCTACGGGTATCGTCATCCTTCCTCTACGATACCCCATATCTATTCTCCATGACACACTGGCATTACGTCCTGATTGCCTATGGGCTGTCCGCCCTGGCTCTGGTGCTGGAGCTTGTGCTGCTGGCCGGACGCCGCCGGCATGCGCGCCACTGCATGGAAGACGCCAACTCATGACGCCCCGCCAGAAGCGCTTTGCCTGGATCGCCTCGGGCCTGGCGGCCCTGGTGCTGGTCGCAGGCCTGTTGCTCTACGCGCTCAACAGCAACATCGTCTTCTTCTACACGCCCGACCCAGGTGTCCCAGGGTGAAGCCCCCAGTGGTCGCGCCTTCCGCATCGGCGGGCTGGTGGAACCCGGCAGCCTGAAGCGTGACGGCACGCGGGTCGAGTTCGTCGTGACCGATGGCGAGCACCAGATCGCTGTCAGCTATGTGGGCACGCTGCCCGACCTGTTCCGCGAGGGCAAGGGCGTGGTGGCCCAGGGCCGGCTGGACGATGCCGGGCATTTCACCGCCTCCGAGGTGCTGGCCAAGCACGACGAGAACTACATGCCGCCCGAGGCCGCCGAAGCACTGCACAAGGCGGGTCACCGTCGTCCATCGATACCCTGAAGGCACAATGAAGCATGATCGCTGAAATCGGACACTACGCCCTGTGGCTGGCACTGGCACTGGCGGTCGTGCAGTTCTGCAGCGGTCTGTGGGGCGCCCACCGGCAGGACGGGCGGCTGATGCAGGTGGCCCACCGCGCCACGCTGCTGCAGGCGGCCATGATGGTGGTTGCCTTCGGCTGTCTGGCCTGGTCATTCGCGCATTTTCGATTTCAGCCTGAAGAACGTGGCCAGCAACAGCAACCGCATGCTGCCGCTGCCCTACCGCATTGCGGCCACCTGGGGCTCGCACGAGGGCTCCATGCTGCTGTGGGCGCTGATGCTGGGCCTGTGGACGGCGGCCGTGGCCAGCTTCGGGCCGCACGCTGGGCACGCTGGTGCGCAGCCGGGTGCTGGGCGTGCAGGGCTTCGTGTCCATCGGGTTCCTGCTCTTCCTGCTCACCACCTCCAACCCCTTCGAGCGCAGCCTGCCGGCCCCGCCCGATGGCCGCGACCTGAACCCGCTGCTGCAGGACCCAGGCATGGTGCTGCACCCGCCCCTGCTCTACCTGGGCTATGTGGGCTTCTCGGTGGCCTTCGCCTTTGCCATTGCCGCCATGCTGGGCGGCCGGGTGGACGCTGCCTGGACCCGCTGGGCGCGACCCTGGACCACGGCGGCCTGGTGCTTCCTCACCCTGGGCATCACGCTGGGCAGCTGGTGGGCCTACTATGAGCTGGGCTGGGGCGGCTGGTGGTTCTGGGATCCGGTCGAGAACGCCTCCTTCATGCCCTGGCTGGTGGGCACGGCGCTGATGCACTCGCTGATCGTCACCGAACTGCGCGGCACCTTCCGCAACTGGACACTGCTGCTGGCCATCGCGGCCTTCAGCCTCAGCCTGGTGGGCACCTTCATCGTGCGCTCGGGCGTCATCACCTCGGTGCACGCCTTCGCCACCGACCCGGCACGCGGCGTGTTCATCCTGAGCTTCCTGGTGGTGGTCATCGGCGGCTCGCTCTTCCTGTATGCCTGGCGCGCTCCCCGGCTGGCACAGGGCAATGCGCCGGCAACGTTCTCGTTCAGCTCGCGCGAGAGCATGCTGCTGGCCAACAACCTGCTGCTGGTGGTGGCCTGCGCCGCCGTCTTCCTGGGCACCATGTACCCGCTGCTGCGGACACGCTGGAGCTGGGCAAGATCTCGGTGGGTCCCCCTACTTCGAGGCCGTGTTCGTGCCGCTGATGGCGCCGGCCGTGTTCCTGATGGGCGGGGCCCGGTGGCCCGCTGGCGCAACGCGCCGGTGCCCGACCCTGCTGCGCCGGCTGCGCTGGGCACTGGGCGTGTCCATCGTCACCACGGTGCTGGTGGCCCTCACCTCCGGCCGCTTCTCGGCCGAGCGACATGGCCAGCCCGGCTGAAGGTGGGGTTGGTGTCGGCGGGGCCGTCCTCTTTGCCATCGGCATGTTCATCGGCATCTGGGCCATTGCCTCGGCGCTGGCGCTGCTGCGCGAACGGCTGTGGCCGTCGGGCGAGGCCGCGGCGTCGCGCTCCGCTATGCAGCGCGCCCGCGCGCTGCCGGCCGCCTTCTGGGGCATGCTGGTGGCACACATCGGCGTGGGCGTCTTCATCATCGGCGTGGCCGGCGTGAACACCCTGGAGACCGAGGCCGACGAGGCGCTGGCGCCCGGCCAGAGCATGTCGCTGGGCGGCTATGAGTTCCGCCTGCAGGAACTGCGCGAGGTGCCCGGTCCCCAACTATCAGGCCGTGCAGGCCAGGTGGAAGTGAGCCGCGACGGGCGCTTCCACAGCATGCTGCTGCCCGAGAAAGCGCGCCTCACAGCGGCGCCATGGGCTCCACGCAGACCGAGGCCGCCATCGAGACCCGGCTGACCGGTGACGTGTACGTGGCCCTGGGCGAACGTCTGCCCGACGGTCGCTGGACGATGCTGGTGTGGATCAAGCCCTTCGTGGACTGGATCTGGGGAGGCTGCGTGCTGATGGCACTGGGCGGCTTCATCGCCATGGCTGACCGGCGCTACCGCCGCCGGCGGGCACACGGCCGGCAGGACTGAACCGCTCTCCGGCAATAGGCCGGGCATGGGTCACACCCGTGCCCGGCGCTCGCCTTCCAGCCTCGGCGCTGGTTTCTGCTGCGGTTTCTACTGTGGTTTCTGCCGTACGAGCCGCAGGCCGTATCATGCCCCCATCCCTTCCCGCATCCCTTCACTGAACGATGAAAAAGAAGCGCGCCAAGGCCAAGAAGAAATCCGGTCTGTTCTCCCTGCGCTACCTGCTGCCGGCAGGCTTCTTCCCTGGCGCTGTCGGTCTTTCTGCTGCTGGGACTGAACCGCAACCCGAACGAGATTCCCTCGCCGCTGATCGGCAAGCCCGCCCCCGAGTACGCCCTGCCACGTCTGGCAGACGCACCCGCCTCCATCGGGCGGCGTGCTCTGACGCCCGGACAACGGCAACACGTCAGCCAGTCCAGGCCAGCGCGGACGCCGGTGCGGGTACCGGTGCCAAGGGAGGTCAATGACAATCTGGTGAGTTCCCAGGCGCTGCGTGGCCAGCCCTACCTGCTGAATGTCTGGGCCTCGTGGTGCATGCCCTGCCTGCAGGAGCATCCGCAGATGGTGGCACTGGCCCAGAGTCACCGCATCCGGATCGTGGGCATGAACTACAAGGACCAGCCGGCCGATGCCCGCCGCTGGCTGGCCCGCAACGGCAATCCCCTACGACGAGATCATCGTGGACGCCCAGGGCCGCACGGCCATCGACTCGGCGTCTACGGCGTACCCGAGACCTTCCTGATCGATGCCGAAGGGCGGATCCGCTACAAGCTGACGGGCGTCTCTCCATCCAGACGCTGCAGGACCAGCTGCTGCCGGCCATCGCCGCACTGGAAAAGCAACGGCCAGCCGTCGGGCAGCACCACCAGCCCCGGCCGAATCCGGCGCCCTGAGCCCGCCTATCCCGAATCCCAGCGCCCTGCACGGAGGAGGCCATGCCAGCGTGCCCCACCTGGCGCTCTTCCTGCAGCGGCCACCTGCATGACACCCGCCCACAGGTCACCGCACGAACCTTTTTGCCTCGTCATCCCTGATCGCGCCGCCCCCACGTTGGTGAAGTCCGCTCTCGCCGTTTCTGTCCGCACGTCCGTTTCTGAAACGCTCGGCCGGACAGCGTGGTCGATGACATCCCCGGCGCTGGGCTGCCTGCCTGGGGCTGGCGGCCGCGCTGATGGTGGGCCCCATGGCGCCCGTGGCAGCCGTCACGCCTGTCCAGGCGGTGTCGGCAGCAACCGGCAATGCCGCCAACGACGGCGGAACGCGCTCGGCGGCTCCGGATGCGGACGCGGCCCAGTCCAGCGTCGCCGCATGCTGACGCACAGGCGGAAGCCATCATGCGCACGTCGCGCTTTCGGGGGCTGGCGGCCGAGCTGCGCTGCCTGGTTTGCCAGAACCAGACCCTGCTGGACCCCACGCCGATCTGGCCAAGGACCTGCGGATGGAGGTGGTGCGCCTGATCCAGGAAGGTCGTGACGACGCCGAGGTCAAGCGCTACCTGGTGGATCGCTATGGCGAGTTCGTGCTGTATCGGCCCACCTGGTCCTGGCGAAACGGCATTCTCTGGCTGGGGCCGCTGGTGTTGCTGGCCGTGGCCGGTGCCGTCATCTGGCGGCTGACGCACAAGCGAAAGCTGCAGGAGGATGACCTCGACGACGCGGACGACACGGACGACACGGACGATGACGACGGCGACGGGAGATGACGAGACGCCGCCGCTATCCACCGAGGATGCCATGAGGGCAGGGTGGACGCCCTGCTGGCCCGGTCAGCCGACGCGCCTGCCGCTCCACCCACGAGAACAGCCACAAGACGGACGGCTGAGCACACTGACCGCAAGGCAGGCGCACGGCCCTCGAAATTCGCCACCAGCGCCCGACTGGGGGTATCGTTGTGGTGATGAGGCCAACCGTCGGTGAAGCATGATGTGCAATACACAGCCCACCCCTGCAATGCCATCCACGGCAAACGCCACGCCCCAGCCCTTTGCAGAGCTGGGGCCCAACACCGTGCTGGCGGCACTGGAGGAGATCGGCCTGCGCTGTGATGGGCGCCTGCAGGCGCTCAACAGCTTTCGAGAACCGCGTCTCATCTGGTGGGACTGGAAGATGGCGGCAGTCGCGTGGCCAAGTTCTATCGCCCCGGTCGCTGGAACCGTGACCAGCTGCTGGAAGAGCATCGCTTCGCTCACGAGATCGCGGCCGCCGAGATCCCGCTAGCAGCGCCGCTGCACCGTGACGCGCTGATGGCCCCCGGACCCTGCTCGAGGAAGAGGAAGACCCCGAGGACGATGCGGCCGTGGCCGACACGCTCTTCGAAAGCCATGGTTTTACATCGCCGTCTATCGCCGTCAGGGTGGCCGCGTGCCCGAGCTGGACAACATCCACGAAGGGCCAGCCATGCGCGAGCGCATCGGGCAGTTCATCGCCCGCATCCACCAGGTGGGTGCACGCCACGGCTTCCTGCACCGCCCGCCGCTGGACTGCGGACTGGATGGCTGGAGATCGATAGAACGGGTGACGGAATGCGCGTGGCTGCCGCCAGAGGTGCGTCACCAGTGGGAGGATCTGGCCCGCCAGTGCTGCACGCTCGTGGAAGCGCGGCTGCATCCCACACTGGCCAGCCCGGGCGTGACGGACTTCACGCGCATCCGCCTGCATGGCGACCGCCATCTGGGCAACCTGCTGTGGACCGAGGCCCATGGCCCGCATTTCGTGGATCTGGACGACTGTCGCAGCGGCCCGGCCATCCAGGATCTGTGGATGATTGCCGATGCCGCCGGCCAGCAGGACGCCGAGACGGGGCGATGACGCCACCTCACAGGCCATGCAGGAACTGCTGGCTGGCTACGAGCAGATCCGCCCCTTCGAGCGGCGGGAACTGGCCCTGGTGGAACCGTTGCGCACGTTGCGCATTATCCGCCACAGTGCGTGGCTGGCCGAGCGCTGGGAAGACCCGGCCTTTCCGGCAGCCTTCCCGTGGTTTGGCTCGGTACGCTACTGGCAGGGCCAGATCATCAGCCTGCAGGAGCAGCTGGCCCAGCTGCGGGGCCTCTGAGCAGATGCACCCTGGCGGCGTGGGACGCCGCCCATGAAACAGGGGCCTCCTGACGAGGCCCCGAGATGTGCCCTTCGTGCGGGGCGAGGCCCTGACGAGGGCCCGGCGGATTACTGCGCCTTGTTGGCGGCGTCCTTGAAGGCAGCGCCGGGGGTGAACTTGGGGCACGTTGGCCGCGGCGATCTCGATCTTCTCGCCGGTACGCGGGATTCAGACCGGTACGGCTGGCGCGCTTGCTGGCGTGGAAGGTGCCAAAGCCCACCAGGGTGACGCGGTCACCCTCGGCAACGGCCTTCATGATGGCGTTCATGGCCGAGGTGAGGGCCCGTTCTGCGGCGGCCTTGCTGATGTCGGCTTCGCTGGAGATCGTATCGATCAGTTCACTTTTTGTTCATTCATACCTCTGACTGGTTGGCTATGCCTTGTCCGAGTTGCAAAGCGGTGCGCACGCGGCCCGCAGGCCCGGCGCGACGCACCGCCGCGACTGTCTCGACCCGGTGCGCCGAGGCTGCCGGGCCACCGCTTCAAGCGGCAATAAGCGCGGATTCTACCGTGATTCCCGCTGCCGCTGCGCCCGCCGTGAAAAGCCCCTTCCCCACACTTGTCCCAGGACAAGGAACCTGACGGCCAGGGCTTTCGCCGCAGGCGACAACACCCGGGGCGCAAACGGACATGAGCGGTCCTCGTCGACATTGATGGCCCTCATCGCCCATCCCTGTCGACGAGGACTCCCCGCCAGCCGCCCACGCGGACAGCCGGCGGTGCCGGTCAGTCGGCCGCGTACTCCAGCAGCAGATCGTGCGCCGCCACCGTCTGCCCGGTCGCCACCAGCACGGAGGCCACCGTGCCGTCACGTTCGGCCCGGATCTGCGACTCCATCTTCATGGCCTCGATGGACACGAGCGGATCACCGGTCCGGACCTTCTGGGCCCGGCTTGACGGCCACCGTCACCACCATGCCCGGCATCGGAGCCCCCACATGCAGCGGATTGCCGGTCTCGGCCTGCGGACGCGAACCGGCGGTGGACTCGGCATCGGCCTTGCGCACGCGGATGGTGCGCGGCTGGCCGTTGATCTCGAAGACCCGCACATAGCCCCTCGGCATCGGGCGCGGTGGTGCCCTGCAGGCTGATCAGCAGCGCCTTGCCCTGGTCCAGTTCGACGGAGATTTCCTCGTGTTCACGCAGGCCGTAGAAGAAGGCCGACGTGGGCAGCGCCGCCACATCGCCATAGCGCCGCTGATGGTCCCAGTAGGTGTTGAGCACCTTCGGGTACATCAGCCAGGCCGCCAGATCATGCTCGGCCAGCGGCTGGCCCGCTTCCTTCTCGGCCTGGGCGCGCATGGCGTCCATGTCTGCCGGCGGGAATGCGGTCCCCCTGGCCGGTAGGGCGCAGGCGGCGTGTCCTTCAGCACCTTGCGGCCCAGGGCCTCGGGGAAGCCGTCGGGCGGGAAGCCCAGTTCGCCCCGGAACAGCGACACGACGCTCTCGGGGAAGGCCACCTCGCGGGCCGGATCGGCCACGTCCTCGGCCGTCAGGTCGTTGGCCACCATCATGATGGCCATGTCCCCACCACCTTGGACGTGGGCGTGACCTTCACGATATCGCCGAAACAGCCGGTTGACCTCGGCATAGGCCTTCGAGACCTCCGGCCAGCGATGCTCCAGACCGATGGCGCGTGCCTGCTCGCGCAGGTTCGTGTACCGCCCGCCAGGCATCTCGTGGTGGTAGACATCGGCCGTGCCGCTGCGGATCTCGGACTCGAACGGCGAGTAGAAGCGCCGCACGCCCTCGAAGTAGTCTGCCAGCTCGCGCAGCGCCTGCGGATCGAGCTTCGGATCGCGCGGATCACCGGCCAGCATGGCCACGATGGTGTTGAGGCTGGGCTGCGAGGTGAGCCCGCTCATCGAGTCCAGCGCCCCGTCCACGGCATCCACGCCGGCCGCCACGGCCGCCATCACCGTGGCCACCGAAGCCCCACTGGTGTCATGGGTATGGAAATGTATGGGCAGCCCGACTTCCTGGCGCAGCACCCGCACGAGTTCGGCCGCCGCACGCGGACGGCACACACCCGCCATGTCCTTGATGCCCAGCACGTGACAGCCGGCCTTTTCCAGCTGGCGAGCCAGGTTCACGTAATAGGACAGGTTGTACTTGGGTCGCGAGGTGTCGAAGATGTCGGCCGTGTAGCAGAGCGTGCCCTCGCAGATGGCGCCGGTCTCGCGCACCGCATCGATGGCCACCCGCATGTTCTCGACCCAGTTGAGCGAATCGAACACCCGGAACACATCGATGCCCTGCGCAGCGGCCTGCTGCACGAAGTGGCGCACCACGTTGTCGGCATAGTTGGTATAGCCCACCGCGTTGGACGCCCGCAGGAGCATCTGCAGCAGCATGTTGGGCATGGCGGCGCGCAGCTTGCGCAGGCGCTCCCACGGGTCTTCCTTCAGGAAAGCGGAAGGCCACATCGAAGGTGGCGCCCCCAGCACTCCAGTGACAGCAGCTGCGACAGCCGGTTGGCGTAGACCGGCGCCGCCGGCAGCATGTCGTGCGTGCGCATGCGGGTGGCAAACAGCGACTGGTGCGCGTCGCGCAGCGTGGTGTCGGTGACCAGCAGCTGCGGGCTGCTCGCGCATCCAGCGAGCAAAGCCCTCGGCCCCCAGGGCCTCCAGACGCTGCTTGTTGCCCGCCGGCGGCGGCAATATCGCATCCGGCTGCGTCGGCATGCGCACCTGCACATGACTCAGATCCGGCGCCGCACGTCCCTTCATGTCGGGCTGACCGTTGACGATGACATCGCCCAGATACTGCAGCAGGCGTGTGGCCCGGTCGCGCCGCGCCGTGAAGTCGAAGAGCTCCGGCGTGTTGTCGATGAAGCGGGTGGTGACGCGCCCCGCCCCGAAGTCCGGGTGCTTGATGACGTTCTCGACGAACTGCAGGTTGGTGGCCAGGCCGCGGATGCGGAACTCGCGCAGCGCCCGGTCCATCCGGCGGATGGCCTCCTGCTGCGAGGCGCCCCAGGTCGTGACCTTGACCAGCAGCGAATCGTAGTAAGGCGTGATGACCGCGCCGCTGAAAGCGGTGCCGCCGTCCAGGCGGACCCCGAAGCCGGCCGCACTGCGGTAGGGCCGTCATCCGGCCATAGTCGGGCGTGAAGCCGTTCTCGGGATCCTCGGTGGTGATGCGGCACTGCAGCGCGTGGCCATAGAGGCGGATCTCTTCCTGAGCCGGCACACCCGAGCCCAGCTCCAGCAGCCTGCCCTCGGCATCGACTCGGTCTTCACGCTGGCCGATGCGTGCGCCTTCCGTGATGCGGATCTGCGCCTTCACGATGTCGATGCCCGTCACTTCCTCGGTGACGGTGTGCTCGACCTGCACGCGCGGGTTGACCTCGATGAAGTAGAACTTGCCGGTATCGGCGTCCATCAGGAACTCGACCGTGCCGGCGTGGGTGTAGTTGACCGCACGGGCCAGCTTCAGCGCCGCCTCGCACAGCCCCGCACGCTGCTCATCGGTCAGATACGGTGCGGGCGCGCGCTCCACCACCTTCTGGTTGCGCTGCTGCACCGAGCAGTCGCGCTCGAACAGGTGCACCACATTGCCATGCAGGTCGCCCAGCACCTGGACCTCGACGTGGTGCGCACGGCGCACCAGCTTCTCCAGGTACATCCCTCGTCATTGCCGAAGGCTCGCTTTTCGATTCGCGCCGCGCCACCGGCAGCTGCACGCGCAGGTCTTCCGGTGTCTCGATGGCGCGCATGCCGCGACCGCCGCCGCCCCCAGCTGGCCTTCAGCATCAGCGGATAGCCAATGGCAGCCGCCAGCTCCAGGCATTTCTCGATATCGTCAGGCAGCGGGATCGGTGGCAGGCATCACCGGCACGCCGGCTGCCACGGCTGCCTCACGTGCCGCCACCTTGTTGCCCAGCTGGGTCATCACCTCGGCCGTGGGGCCGATGAAGGCAATGCCCGCCGCGGCGCAGGCACGCGGCAGCTCGGGGTTCTCGGACAGGAAGCCATAACCCGGGTGAATGGCATCGGCACCGGCCTGCTTGGCCACCCGGATGACCTCGGCGATGTCGAGGTAGGCCTGCAGCGGCTTCTGCCCCTGCCCCACCAGATAGCTCTCATCAGCCTTGGTCCGGTGCAGCGCAAAACGGTCCTCGTGCGAATAGATGCCGATAGTGCGCAGCCCCAGCTCGGTGGCTGCACGCATCACGCGGATGGCGATCTCGGAGCGGTTGGCCACCAGCACCGATCGGATCCGCCGGCCCTGGCCTACGTTGTTGTCACCCATTTCGTTCTGTCCTCTTGTCATCCGGAAACGTTGTCACCGCCACGGCTCGCGCGGTTCCAGCCCGAAATTATGCCTTGGGGTCCTGCACCCGAACCCTGCGCTGCGGTAATACCCTTGCGCACGGGCCAGGGACTATGACGCCCGAAAACAGAACCATTTCCCCTTCCGGCCCGATGAAACGCCAATCTCCGGGCCATGAACAGCCTGTCCGCGCGGTTCTTTCATGCCTGTCAGTGATGACAACTATTGCTTCATTGCGCATGAACCGGGCTGTCATCCCATCAACGGTCCGCGACGTTGATGGCACGTTGCGTACAGGGTGCCAGCCTCGTTCCCGGCAAGCACGGTGCGCATGATGGAAGATTTCCCGGCAGAATCAGGGCTGCGGAAGGCGCTCACCGGCCCTGCCGGAGCGGCCCCTGACTGCAGCCTCCCGGGCCGTTTCGGCTGCAGTTTTTCGCCATCCCCGGCCTGCCATGACGCCGCCGACGAAATCCACGGCCAGTCTGTACACGGGGGTGACATAACGTCACATTCCAGCCACGCAGGCCAACGAAAATTCCGCCCGTTGCCGTCTCACCCCACACCTTCAGTGCCATGACACCTCCCACCCTTTCCCTGTCCCTCAGAACCGTCCGCTGCTGCTTGCCGCCCTGCTGGCGTCCTGCGGCGGCGGCTCCGAAGATCGGGCGGGGCGTCCAGCAACACGCCCTACCAGGGGCACGCTGCTCAACGGCACCAACTGCACGGTGCGCTACTACGCGCAGTCACAGCCCAGCCAGCGTGCAGGGGACCGACCCGCTCTATCTCACCCAGTGGTACCTGAAGAACACCGGCCGCCTGACCGGGCTATTCCGGCCTGGCTGCGGGCGAGGACCTGCAGGTCGAGAATGTCTGGGCCAGCGGCCTTCGGGGCGAGAACATCCGTGTGGCCGTGGTGGATGATGCCCTGGAAGTGACCCACCAGGATCTGGCCCCAACGTGGTGGAAGGCGCCAGCTACAACTATGTGAGCGATGGCGGCTGGCAGCGCGGCAGCCCCTGGCCGCTGCCCTGCACGTCGAACCAGACCCATGGCACCGCCGTGGGTGGCGTGGTGGCAGCCCGCGACAGCAACGGCCTGGGCGGCCGGGGCGTGGCACCGCGTGCCAGCCTGGTGGGCTACAACGCCCTGGCCAACGACCAGGACAGCGAGGTGCTGGATGCACTGGTACGTGACCAGGGCAAGAACCACATCTACAACAACAGCTGGGGCGCCGAAGACGACGGCCACTTCAACACGCCCGCCTCGCGCTCGGCCCAGGTGGGCACCATCCTCAACGGCCTGCGCAACGGCCGCAACGGACTGGGCTCCATCTACACCTTTGCCGGCGGCAACGGTGGCGCCAATGGCGACTACTCGGTGCTGGACGGCAACGTGAGCATGCTGGGCGTCATCCCGGTCTGCGGCACCAATGCGGCCGGCAAGCGTGCCCCCTACAGCGAACCGGGCCCCAACCTCATCGTCTGCGCGCCGTCCAGCGACATGGGCCAGGCAAAAGGCAGCAGCCTGCCGGACGTGACCACCACGACGCTGCAGAACCAGTACACGGCCAAGTTCAATGGCACCTCGGCCGCCACCCCGATGATCTCGGGCGTCATCGCCCTGATGCTGCAGGCCAACCCCAACCTCACCTGGCGCGACGTGCCGCTGGTGCTGGCCCGAAGCGCCCGTCAGGTGGATCCGACCAATGCCGGCTGGACCAGCTATGGCGGCTACCACTACAACCATGAGTACGGGTTCGGCGTGGCTGACGCCACGGCGGCCGTGCAACTGGCCCGCAGCTGGCAGAGCGTGGGCGGCAGCAGCACGCTGCGGCAGTGCGGCCCCTACAGCGCCACGGTCAACCAGGCCCATTCCCGAGACCACCCCGGTTTCCGACGCAGTGCTTGAAAACCCGTTCGCCGACGCCAGCGGCCTGAGCAAGGCCGCCGTCAACGGGGTCACCTCCAGGATCAGTGCTGCCGGCTGCGGCATCCAGCACATCGAGCACGTCGAAGTGGTCCTGACGGCCACCGACGACACCGGTGCCCGTGCCCACCCCAGCGCCGGTGACCTGCAGATCACGCTGACCAGCCCCGCCGGACAGACCAGCACGCTGACCACGCCGCACCTCTGCTACAACATCAGCGGCCAGCAGACCAACTGCCAGGGCCTGGTGGACTTCAGTTTTCGGCCTCAGCCGCCACCTGGAGGAGCCTGCCATCAGCGGCACCAGCAGCGACTGGACCCTGGCCGCCGCCGACCGTCGCACCGGCAATACCGGCCGGCTGAGAAACTGGTCGATCACCCTCTACGGACGGTGATGATCAGGTACAACCCTTCGACCATGAACATCCTCTGGCTGAACCACGAGCCCGAACGAGTCCCAACATGCGCAAGAACACCCTGATCCAGAACCCTGGCCATCGGCCTTTCCACCCTGCTGCTGGGGCTGTCCAGCGTGCAGGCTGCCGATGCGGACGTCGTTCAGCTGATCGGTCCCCTGACAAGACCGTCCGCAGCTTCCAGATCGACACCGCGCACGTCGTGCAGTTTGGTGGCTGCACCCAGGTACGCAAGGCCAGCCAGGCCGAGACCAAGCAGCTGCACACCCTGAAGAGCACCCGTGGTGCACTCACCAGCACCTCGGGTGGCACCGTCTCGCCCGTGCTGAAGGATGCCGCCGGCCGCCGCTACGGCCTGCCCGGTGGTCTCATCGTCACGCTGAAGCAGGACATGTCCGAGGCTGACGGCCGCGCCCAGCTGGTGGCGGCCGGCCTGAAACCCGAGCGGCAGATCACGGGCCGCGTCTGGGTGGTGGAAAGCCCGGCCGGACTGGAGACCATCGAGATGGCCAACCAGCAGAACGCCAAGGGCATCTTCACCGACGTGAGCCCCAACTGGTGGACCAAGCGCGCTGAAGTGAGCACGCGATCCGGCCCGGACCGCTGGAGTTGCCCGATGAAACGCGCCCTTGTCCCTCGCCCTCCTGACCTGTCTGGCCGCCCCGGCCTGGGCTAATCCGCCTATCCCTGAATGGGTTCGAGCTGCGTCCCGGTGCTCTAATCTGACGCCGAGCTGCCGCCCGTTCGCGTACAGGATGAGCGATGCTGACCTTGCCGTGTTCCGTTACCTGACCGTCTACGACGTTATGGACCTCCCGCGCAAGGAACGGCAACTGGCGGTCGATACAGTCGAAAAAGCAGTCGCGGCAGCACGTTCCCGTAGCAAGACCGCCTGCGAGGATGCCGACAGAGTGATCAAGCTCATGCAGAGGGGGCCAGTCGTGCGGTCCGTCGGCACGCCGACGAGTTGGTCGCCTTCTTCGTGGAGCCCAACTGCCAGTGACTGGCGGCTCCACTCACATCAACGACAGGGGCTCATCGCCCCCTTTGTCATTTCCGGACCTGCGGAACGTACTGCCAGCACGCATCCTCATGGCAGCCCCATGAGGCAAGAGACGAGTGAGGAATGCGCTGCCAGGGAGCGGTCAGCAGCCCGCGGATATCTGCCGCCAAAGCCCCTTAACCTATAAAAAGCCGAAGTCAACCGTCCATCGACTGTTTGCCGCCAAACCGATGTCGTGACGCAACGACGTTGCTAGAGTGACGCATCCCCGTGTGCAGATGTTGCATCGCACCGACTCATTCTGGAGCCGTTCCGTCATGAAGACCCGACATCTGCCTCGTGCGCCACCTGGCCACCCCGCTGCTGCTGTCCCTGCTGGCAGCCTGTGGCGGTAGGTGGCGCCAACCCGTCCGCCAACCTGGTGTCTGCCCCGGTCAACGGCACGCAGGCCGGGGGTCGGGCGGCAACGGTTCGAAGCCCGGGGTGGCTCCAGGCACGAACGGCGCGGGCAGCGCAGGGAAGCAGCCAAACTGGTGGCAACCCGACAGGGCAACAGCAACCCGGCAGGGCAACGGCAGCCAGCCAGGGCGCAGGCACGTCAGGCAACCACGGCGGCTCTTCTGACTCGCCCCGCGAGCGCATCAGCTGGACGGGCTGCAAGCTGAACTACTTCCGCGGCGGCCCGGCCGTGGCCGACAGGACCGGATCTGACCCGAATCAGACCCGCCAGTGGTACCTGACGAACACCGGCAGCCTGCCCGGCCTCGCGACCGACGGCATGGTGGCTGGCGAGGACCTGCGCGTGCAGGGCGCCTGGGACCAGGGGATGCGGGGTGAAGGCATCCGCATTGCCGTCATCGACGACGCCCTGGAAGTGACGCACGAGGACCTGCGTGCCAACGTGGTGACTGGCAGCCACAACTACCGGCGCTTGTCCCCGAATGCGAAGACCATTGCCGGACACGCCGACTACCCGATGCCCTGCACGGAGGACAACGACCACGGCACCCAGGTGGGCGGCGTGATTGCAGCGCGCGACGGCAATGGCATCGGCGTCTCGGGCGTGGCGCCCCGCGCCGGGCTGGTGGGCTTCAATGCGCTGGCCAACAGCCTGACCGAAGACGCGCTGGATGCGCTGGTGCGCGACATCAATCGCAACCACGTCTACAACAACAGCTGGGGCGCCGCCGACATCGGGCACTTCTTTGCCCCGGACAACAAGGCCGCCTTCGACAGCACGCTGAATGACGGCCTGAGCAAGGGACGTGACGGACTGGGCGTGATCTACACCTTCGCGGCCGGCAACGGCGCCTTCGATGGCGATTACTCCTCCATGGACGGCACGGTCAGCGCCCGGGGCATCGTGACGGTCTGCGCCACCAATGCCGCCGGCACGCGTGCGCCGTACAGCGAGCGCGGCCCCAACCTGACGGTCTGTGCCCCATCGGCCGACCTGGAGCCGGACACTGGGGAATCGAGGGAGCCCCACCCTGCCCGATGTGTCCACCACCGCACTGCAGAACCAGTACACCGACAGCTTCAACGGCACCTCGGCAGCCACGCCGATGGTCTCAGGCGTAGTGGCGCTGATGCTCCAGGCCAACCCCAAGCTCACCTGGCGTGATGTGCCGCTGATCCTGGCCCGTTCCGCCCGACAGGTGGATGCCAAGTCCAGCGGCTGGCGCAGCCATCAACAGCCCGCTCGTCGAGGGGCAGCCCGGCGCCTACGACACGCTGCGCTACCACCACGACTACGGTTTCGGTGTCGTCAATGCCGATGCCGCCGTGAAGCTGAGCCGCAGCTGGCAGAGCGTGGGCGGCAGCAGCACGCAGAAACAGTGCGGTCCGTTCACGACCCGGGTCAACGCCCCGATTCCGGAAGCCGATGCCGTGGCGACCAATCCCGTCCGGAAGAGCCAGGCGGAAGCCTTCCGGAAGGCGCTGATCGAGGCCGGGCAACCGGATCGACTACAACCAGGCGGCGGCCGGCGGCCTGAGCTCCACCGTCAGCGTGCCGGACAGCTGCCAGATCACGCACATCGAGCACATCGAGGTGGCGCTCACGGCGTCCAATGCCGATGGCAGCGACGAGCACCCCAGCGCCGGCGACCTGCACATCACGCTGCAGAGTCCGCTGGGCAGCGTCAGCACCCTGAGCGTGCCCCACCCCTGCCAGCTTCCGGCCGATGGCGGTCCGATGCAGATCGGGCCCTGCCAGGGCTCTGCAGAACTACCCCTTCGGCGTTCGCCGTCATCTGGAAGAACCGGTGGCCCAGGGCAGCAACAGGAACTGGACCCTCGTCGACAACCGACCGTGTGGCGGGAGAAACCGGTCGGCTGAAGGACTGGAGCATCACCTTCTACGGTCGATAACTCCCCACAGGGGTCTGTCTTGCCGGCATGGCCAGCAACCTCGATGCCGACCGTTCCGGCATCCGACAGCCCCCGCCCTGCCTTTCGGGCACATGCACCGTCGCACCGCCAGCCCCTGGGCTGCGACGGACACCCCAAGACGTTGCGGCATCTCTTTCCGGACGGATCTCCATCATGCGCAAGACGCCCATCGCCCAGGCCCCTGACCCTTGGCTTCTCCACCTTGCTGCTGAGCGCGTGTGGTGGAGGCGGCTCGGATGATTCCGCATCCCCTCACATCACCGCCCTCCAGATCGGCGACCTGGTGCTGGAACGTCCTGCCCGACCGGTGGACCTGAGCCCGCAACGCGCTGTGGAAGAAAAGAGTCCAGGAACAGACGCCGCCGGCCACGTCACGCCCCGCCCGCAACCCCAGGGCTCCCGCAGCGGCGCTCACGTCGCCAGCCCCTGCCCCTGCACGACCTGTCGCGGCACCGGCACCCACCCCGACGCCGACCCAGGGTACTCACGGCCAGGCCTCTCCAGCCCCTCCCTGCGCCCGGCGGTTCCGGCGCTGGTGCCAGCCCGAGCCCAAGACCCGTTCAGCCCGGTCGCGGCACCCGCCCACGGCCCGACGCCGACCCCAGGGCTCGCAGGGCCAGGCCTCTCCGGCGCCCGCCCCTCGCCCCGCTCCAGGTCCCAGCACCGACTCCGGAGCCTCCAGCGCGTCTCCTGCGGCGACGCCTGCACCGGCACCCGTCGCCAGCCTGGCGCTGGATGCCGCCACCCTGGCCACATTGCCCGCCCAGCTGGGCTGGACGAACTGCGCCCTGAAATACCCGCGCCCTCAGGCCACCCCCGTTTCCCACGCCGGTGCCGACACCCTATCTGTCGCTCCAATGGCACCTGGAGAATACCGGTCCCCTGCCCGGATTCCCCAGCATGAAGGCGGGCGAGGACCTGCGCGTGAAGCCGGTCTGGAACGCCGGGTCTGCGCGGTGAAGGCATCCGCGTGGCGGTGCTGGACGACGGGCTGGAAGTGACGCACGAAGACCTCTGGCCCAACGTCGTGACCGGCAGCCGCAACTACCGCACCGAGGCGGGCATGTTCGGTCTGTCCGCCTCCAGCGGCGGCAAGATTGCCGGCCTGCAGGGACTTCCCCATGCCGTGCAGCAACGATGACACGCACGGCACCTCGGTGGCAGGCCTGATCGCCGCCCGCGACGGCAATGGCACCGGCGTCTCGGGCGTGGCACCACGCGCCCAGCTGGTGGGCTCTCAACATCCTGGCCTCCAACTTCGTGGCCGACACGCTGGATGCCCTGTCACGCGATCTGGACCGGAACCACGTCTACAACAACAGCTGGGGCCCCACGGACAACGGACACCTGGCCACGCCGGAACCCGACTGGTCGAGCTACAACGACACGTTGCGCAACGGGCTGAAGACAGGCCGCAACGGCCTGGGTGCCATCTACGTCTTTTTCCGGCGGCAACGGGGCCATCCAGACCGACTATTCGTCGCTGGACGGCGGCGTGAGCGCGATGGGCATCGTCAACGTCTGCGCCACCAACGCCATGGGCAAGCGTGCACCCTACAGCGAGCGGGGCGCCAACCTGACGGTCTGCGCCCCATCGGCGGATGCGACGGACGACCAGCAGCCGGAAGTGACCACCACCTCCGTGCGGAACGACTATACCCACACGTTCAACGGCACCTCGGCCTCTGCCCCCATGGTCTCGGGCGTCATTGCACTGATGCTGCAGGCCAACCCGAAACTGACCTGGCGCGACGTCCCTCTGATTCTGGCACGCACGGCCCGCAAGGTGGATGAACAGGATGGCGGCTGGCGTGATTACCGCAGCCCGCTGGGCAACGCCCAGGGCCTGTACGACGTGCTGCACTACAGCCACCACTACGGCTTCGGCGTGGCCAATGCAGACGCAGCCGTGCAGACTGGCGCGGAACTGGAAGAGCGTGGGCGGAAGCGACACGCTCAAGACCTGCGGCCCCTACACCACGACCGTGAATGCCGCTATTCCCGAAACCGGGATCGTGACCCAGCAGGGCGCCGACCAGACGGCCAGAAGCACGAAGGACAACAGCCAGGCCCGCACCTATTTCGGTGCGCTCTACCAGCTGAGCAACACGCTGGACTATCAGATGGCCCCGGCCAGCGGCCTGCGATCCGCCGTCGAGATTCCGGCTGAATGCGACATCCGCCACATCGAGCACGTCGACGTGAAAGTGACGGTCACCGCTGCCGATGGCCAGGGCACTCACCCCAACACCGGTGATCTGCAGATGGCCCTGCAAAGCCCGCTGGGCACGGTCAGCACGCTGATGCTTCCCACGCCTGTACCGATCTGAACACCGCGGCCTTCGGCGCTCCCGAGCTACTGGTGGAACGTTGCGGCGGCCTGAGCAACTTCACCTTCGGCGTTCGCCGCCATCTGGAAGAACCGGTCGCCAGCGGCAACGAGCCGGAACTGGGAACTGGTGACGGCCGACCGCGTGCAAGGCGGCGAGGGACAGCTGAAGGACTGGAGCATCACCTTCTACGGACGCTGACCCCCACCGGGCGATCAGCTCCTGCCCAATCCCGAATCACGCCTCTAGAACGTACGACCTCGATCCACGAAAATCTTCTTCGCCACTCTTTCGGACCTCTCGACCATGCGCAGAACGCACATTGCCCAGGCCCTGACCCTCGGATTCTCTGCCCCTGCTGCTGAGCGCATGCGGCGGCGGGTGAGAACGGCGAGCACGACACGGCATCGGCGAGCCGCCTGGCGCAGCAGGATCCCGCCGCATCCAGGGCCACGCCTGCAGGGGAGAAACCGGACAGGCACCCGTGAGCCCGACGCTTGCCCAGGCATCGCCCCCGGCCATCCAGCCCGTCACCACGCCGGCACCGGCCCCTGTCGCCACGCCGGCCCCCATCGCCGCACCAGTAGCCGTTGCCACGCCCACTCCCGTCGTAGCACCCGAGCCTGTCACCAGACCGGCGCCTGCTGTCAATCCGGCTCCCGTCACCGCGCCGGCTCCTGTCGTCACTCCGACGCCTGTCGCTACGCCAGCTCCCGTCGTCACGCCGCCCCTGCCGTCAAGCCGACTCCGTCGCCACCCCGGCCCCTGTTGTCACTCCGACGCCTGTCGCTACGCCGGCGCCTGTCGTCACACCGCCCCCGCGGTCAAGCCGGCTCCCGTCGCCACGCCGGCTCCTGTCGTTACGCCGACACCGGTCGCCCCCTGCCTCCCGTGACGAACCCGGCCCCCGCGCCCAGACCGAATCCGGTGGCAACGCCGTCACCCGTGCCCCGCCAGCCCCACCACCGGTGGCACCACGCCGCCCGGCAAACCTGCTACGGGTGGCGTCACGCCGCCGGCGCCGGTCACGGCACCCGTTGCATCGCCCACCCCTGCCCCGACGACGGGTACTCCACCCGTTGCCACGCCGGCTCCCGTGAAACCGGTCAACAGTGGCAACAACGGCGGCGGCAACCAGAACGCACGCCCGCGCCGCCTGAACTGGTCAGCTGGTCAGGGATGCTCGCTGAAATACTATCGACCGCAGGGGCAGCCCGAGATCAGGACCGGGCGCCGATCCGCTCAAGCCCCCACCAGTGGCACCTGAAGAACCTGGGCAGCATCGAAGGGCAAACGATACACGCGCATCAAGGCCGGCCAGGACCTGAACGTGGAAGAACGCCTGGAATAGCGGTCTCAATGGCGATGGCATCCGCGTGGCCGTGGTCGATGACGGCCTGGACATGACGCACCCGGATCTGCGGCCGAACATCGTCGACGGCAGCCACAACTACCGCCGCCAGTCGCTGGGCGAGAACCGCTACAGCAGCCGGATCGCCGGCCACAAGGACTGGCCGGTACCCTGCACGGAAGACGATTCGCACGGGACCTCCGTGGCGGGCATCATCGCCGCACGGTACTACAACGGCATCGGCGGCTCGGGCATCGCACCACGCGCCAGCCTGGTGAGGCTACAACCTGCTGGCCTTCGGGGACTGAGCGCAACATCCTCGATGCCCTGTCGCGCGACATCGACAAGAACCACATCTCCAACAACAGCTGGGGACCGGAAACGACGACGGCCAGCTCAACAAAACCCGCCAGCGGCTGGACGGCATTCAACGACGCCCTGGCCAAGGGACTGAGCAAGGGTCGCAACGGGACTGGGTGTCCTGTATGTCTTCTCGGGAGGCAACGGGTGCCTGGGAGGGCGACTATTCCTCGGCCGACTGCGCCACGAGTTCGCGAGGCGTCATCACCGTCTGTGCCGTCGACGCCGCCGGCGAACGCTCGCCCTACAGTGAACGCGGCGCAAACCTGACGGTCTGTGCACCCGTCCGGGCGCAGCACGACACCGGCCTCGGCCCCCGAAATCACCACCACCGCCGTGAAGGACAAGTACACGGACGACTTTCGGCGGCACCTCGGCCGCGGCTCCGATGGTTTCAGGGCGTGGCGGCGCTGATGTTGCAGGCCAACCCCAGGCTCACCTGGCGTGACGTGCCGCTGATCCTGGCTCGCACCGCGCGGCAGGTGGATGCCTCAAAGGTGGCTGGAGCGAGCTGCGCAGCCCGCTGGCAGGCGTCACCGGCCACGATGTGCTGCGCTACAGCCACCACTACGGCTTCGGCGTGGTGGATGCCGAGGCCGCCACCCGACTGGCCCGCAGCTGGCAGAGCGTGGGCGGCAGTGCCGAACAGCGCAAATGCGGCCCTTCCGGCATGAACGTGAGCAAGCCCATTCCCGAAGCGTCGATCGGTTACGCAGCAGCAGGGCCGACAGCACACCAGCGCTCGATGGATCGAGGGTTCGGCCGAGCAGTACTTCGAGGCGCTGACAGAACTGGCCAACCGTCTGGACTACAACAAGGCTCCCACCGGCGGGCTGTCCTCGACGATCACGGTGCCGGCCAGCTGCAACCTGCAGCACATCGAGCACATCGACGTGAACCTGACGGTGACCGGCGACGACGGCCGGGGTGAGCATCCCAATGCAGGGCGACCTGCAGATCGCACTGACCAGTCCCGCTGGGCAAGGTCAGCACCCTGCTGCCGCCCCACCCCTGCACCGTGAAGGATGAGGACGGCGAGCTGAAGATCCTGGCCTGCCAGGGGCTGCAGGGACTTCACCTTCGGCGTGCGCCGACACCTGGAAGAGCCGGTAGCCGCCGGTGCCAACCGCAACTGGACTCTGTCGGTCGCCGACCGCGTGCAAGGTGGCACCGGACAACTGAAGAACTGGAGCATCACCTTCTACGGGCGATAGGCTGCAAAAAGCACCGTGCCGACGGTTCTGTCCAGCTGGACACCGTAAAAACCGTCGGCACGCCCGGACAGGGCCGTACAAAAGCGGCATAATAGCGAGTGGCGGGGAACGCCGCTGCTGGGATCCGATGGGGAGACTGCAGGCGCGGGCCCTGCAAAAAGGGTCGGCTGGATCCGTATGACACTGGACGTCCGTATGAATCTGCCCGCCGTCCGGTGTTCGGAGGAGACGGATCCGAGCCGAGAAACCGCTGAAGAACCGACTGCGACGTGAGCAATCAAATCCTTCGATTAATCATATAGTTATTGATTCAATCTAGAAATGATCTCACATTTCGAGGGCGCTTCGCAAAGGTTGCGCTTTCGAGACAGTGCAAAAACCAACATTCTGCCGCCGCCCGTCGGCTGCCCTGCTCCAGACATCTTCCTGTCGCACACCATGACTTTCCCGCCGCTTCCCAGCCCGCTCAGCCGGCCTCCGTCCTGCCCCAGCCCACCGTGGTACGAAGGGAAGGCTACCGGGAACCCGACTGGCTGGCGGAAGGACTGGTGTTGCACTTCACCCTGGACGCCCAGGACACGGTGGTGACAGCGGCATGCCGCTATCGTCGCCGCCCGGGCGCAGCGGCCGATGTCCCGCTTCGGCTGGACGGCGAGGCGCTGGAAACCCTGAGCGTGGCCATTAACGACCGGGTGCTGCCGCAGGAGTCCTGGGTGCAGGACAAGGGCCAGCTGGTGCTGAGCAACCTGCCCGAGCACTTCACGCTGCATACCCAGGTGCGCATCCATCCGTCGGCCAATCTGGAGCTCTCCGGCCTGTACGCCACCGGCAGCACCTGCTCACCCAGTGCGAGGCACAGGGCTTCCGGCGCATCACCTGGTTCCAGGACCGGCCGGACGTGATGACCACCTACCGGGTGATCCTGCAGGCGCGCCGCGCCCAGTACCCGGTGCTGCTGTCCAACGGCAATCTGCTGGCCACCGATGCGCCGGCAGCCCTTGAGGCGCGCGCAGCCCTGTCGGTGCTGCCGCTGCCGGCCACCGACAGCGACTGGCATGAGGCCGTCTGGGAAGACCCGTTCCCGAAACCCTGCTACCTGTTCGCGCTGGTGGCCGGCAATCTGGCCGTGAACGAAACCCGCCACCGGCTGGCCTCGGGACGCGAGGTGCTGCTGCAGGTCTGGACCGAACCCGACCAGATCCACCGTACCGACTTTGCGCTGCGCAGCCTGGAAAAGGCCATTGCCTGGGACGAACGCCGCTTCGGGCTGGAGCTGGACCTGGATCGCTTCATGATCGTGGCCGCCCCTGACTTCAACATGGGGGCGATGGAGAACAAGGGTCTGAACATCTTCAATGCCAAGTACGTGTTCGCCGACCCCTTCGTGGCCACCGACACCGACTTCGAGTGGATCGAATCGATCATCGGGCATGAGTACTTCCACAACTGGACCGGCAACCGTGTCACCTGCCGCGACTGGTTCCAGCTGACACTGAAGGAAGGGCTGACGGTGTTCCGCGACCAGGAGTTCACCGCCGACCAGATGGCCGCCGGCGTGGATGCCCAGGCCGCCGGCAGCGTGCGGGCCGTACAGCGCATGGGCAACGTGCGGGTGCTGCGTCAGGTGCAGTTCGCCGAAGATGCCGGCCCGATGCGCCACCCCATCCGCCCGGACAGCTACCAGGCCATCGACAACTTCTACACCGCCACCGTCTACGAGAAAGGCGCGGAAGTCATCCGCATGCTGCAGACGCTGCTGGGCGTGGACGGCTTCCGGCGCGGCATGGACCCTGTATTTCGAGCGCCACGACGGCCGGGCCGTGACCTGCGAGGCCTTTCGTGGCCGCCATGGCCGATGCCAACGGGCGCGACCTGGGGCAGTTCCTGCGCTGGTACGCCACCGCCGGCACGCCTCGGCTGCAGGTGCGAAGCCAGTACGATGCCGCAAACAAGCGGCTGGTGCTGTCGCTGACACAGCTGCTGCCGGACGCCGAGGCCCATGCGATGCCGGCTGGCGAGCGTGCGCTGCACATCCCGGTGGACGTGGCACTGCTGGCCCGCGACAGCGGCCAGGTGCAACAGCGCCGCCTGCTGGAGCTGACAGCCCTCGCAGCAGGACTTCGTCTTCGAGGGCGTGGAAAGCAGCGATGCCCGGGGACCGATGCTGTCGCTGCTGCGGGACTTCTCCCGGCGCCGGTGGTGGTGGATCACCCCTACAGCGACGAGGACCTGGCCTTCCTGCTGCGCCACGACGACAACCTGTTCAATCGCTGGGAAGCCGGCCAGCAGCTGGCCGAGCGTGCCCTGCTGCAGGCCATCCGCCGGGGCGATGCCCAGGCGACGCTGAAGGCGCTGAGCGGCGCACTGGCTGCCACCCTGCCGGATGCAAGGCTGGATGACGGGCTGCGCCAGCAGTTCCTGATGCTGCCTGAAGAAAAGCGGCTGGCCGAACAGCTGGAGCCGCTGGATCCGTCCCTGCTGCGTACCCGACGTCTGACAGCACTGCGCACCCTGGGTGCAGCCGCTGGTGCCCTACCTGCAGGACGTGGTGGCCCGCCAGCACTGGCGTGCCGACTATTCGCTGGCCGTCCCCGAAGTGGGGCAGCGCGCCCTGGCCAACACGGCCCTGCAACTGCTCACCCTGGTAGGCGCCGAGGGCGCGGCACGCCAGGCACGCGCGCAGTTCGAGGGCGCCAACAACCTGACCGACCGGCTGGGCGCGCTGCAGGCCCTGGTGCAGTGCGAGCCGGATGATGCCGACTGGGCGCTGGCGCGCTTCGAGGACATCTACCGGGAACGAGACCCACGTGCTGGACAAGTGGTTTGCCGTGCAGGCCCGCATGCACGGCACGCACCAGCCCACGCTGGCGCGGGTTCGCCAGCTGATGCAGCACCCGGGCTGGAACAGCCAGAACCCCAACAAGGTGCGCGCCCTGCTCTACACCTTCTTTGCCGACAACCTGGCCGAGTTCCACCGCCCCGATGGCGAGGGCTACACGCTGTGGCGTGACGAGGTGCTGCGAGCTGGACCGCAGCAACCCGCAGCTGGCCGCCCGGATGGCACGCACGCTCGACCGCCACCAGCGCTTTCGTGCCGGTGCTGGCGCAGCAGATGCACGCCGTGCTGGAACACGTGGCCCACGAGGCCCAGTCGCCCGACGTGCGTGAAGTGATTGCCAGGAGTTGGGTGCCCTCTGAACCCGTCCTCGCAGCCGGCGCACCCCGTTCCGTGGTGGCGCTGCCTGAGGGCATTGTTCAGAGGAGCCCCTGGGGCGCTCTGAAAAGCCCCGCCGATTTCACGTTCGAGTCCGTCCATCATGAAGAAACACATCAGCCTCACCCAGTACCTGGTGGAGGTGCAACGCCAGAAGGGTTGATTCCCGGCGAGCTGCGCCTGCTGCTGGAAGTGGTGGCCCGCGCCTGCAAGCGCATCAGCCAGGCCGTCGGCAGGGGGCCCTGAACAACAATCTGGGTGATGTGGGCACCCAGAACGTGCAGGGGAAGACCCAGAAGAAGCTGGACGTGATCGCCAACGACACGCTGCTGGAAGCCAATCTGTGGGGCGGGCAGCTGGCCGCCATCGCCTCGAGGAAATGGACGAGCCCTACACCATTCCGGACCGCTATCCGAAGGGTGAATTCCTGCTGCTGTTCGACCCGCTGGATGGTTCCTCCAACATCGACATCAACTCGATGGTGGGCACGATCTTCTCGGTGCTGCGGGCGCCCGAAGGCGTGGAGCATGTCACCGAGAAGGACTTCCCCTGCAGCCCGGCGCGCAACAGGTTGCGGCCGGCTATGCCATCTATGGTCCCTCGACCATGCTGGTTCTGACCGTGGGCGACGGCGTGGCCGCCTTCACGCTGGACCGCGAGATCGGCGCCTGGTACCCTGACCGAGCGGAACTACCGCATCACACCGGACACGAAGGAATACGCCATCAACGCCTCCAACAGCCGGCACTGGTATCCGCCGGTCAAGCGCTACATCGAAGAGCTGCTGGCCGGCAGGACCGGCCCGCGGGGCAAGGACCACAACACGCGCTGGATTGCCGCCCTGGTGGCCGAGATCCACCGCATCCTGAACCGCGGCGGTGTCTTCATGTACCCGGCCGATCAGCGCAACCCCAGCAAGCCCGGCCACCTGCGCCTGCTGTGCACGAAGCCAACCCCATGGCCATGCTGATCGAGCAGGCCGGCGGCGCGGCCACCGATGGTCGCCAGCGCATCCTGGACATCCAGCCCACCGGACTTCACCAGCGCGTTCCGCTGTTCATTGGCGCCCGCGAGGAAGTGGAACGGGTCACCTCTACCACCCCTGCAGGCTGACCAGGCATGAACTTCACGGTCCTGCTGGCCCGTCTCGCCGCCCAGATCCTGCTGGGCATCGCCGTCTTCCTGTGGGGGCCATCGCCGTGCTGGACCCCGCGCGCGGCGATGCCCGCTGGAGTCATCGGCCTGGGGGCCGTCCTGGCACTGGCCGCCCTGCTGCGCCTGGGCCGGGGGCGGGGCCTGGGTACCCTGGGCAGCCGCCGTGGGCCTGGTGCTGCCCATCGGCATGCTGGCACACGACAACGGCGGCTCACCATGGCTGTGGGCCCTGTGGGCCGCTGGTGGCCTTCGCCACCGCCGGCTGGGTGCGCAAACGGGACATGAGGTGAAGCAGGGCTGAGGCTGCCGGGATGCGGCAGTTCTGCCAGCCGAGCGGTGCCTCGGGACAGTCTGAACAAGTCCTCGCAGCCTTCGGCATGATGCCCAGCGAAAACACCCGCCAAGGCCATGCACACAAGTGCATCCTCAAAGCCGGCGGGTTACTTTCTGTGCGCCTGAAGCCCGATCCCCTTACCTGGCCTGGATGAAGCGACGATAAATGGCCGGCGTGCTGAACACCACGGACAGCATGCGCGCGACCTGCATGGCGGTCACCATGGCCACCCCCAGGTCCAGCGCGCGGGCCGTCAGCGTCATCTCGGCAATCCCTGCCGGGCATCAGCCCCAGGATGAGTGATGCAGCGGGCGGCCCAACGAGCGGCGACAGGACCATCCCCAGCCCGACGGTCAATGCAATGCTGACCAGCGTGAAGACACAGGCAGCCGACAGCAGCCGGGGAGCACACCGCAGGAAATCCGGGCGGTATCGGTCACCGAACGACCACCCGATGCAGAGCTGACCAGCCCACGAGACCCAGCGCGGCAGATCGGTATGCGGCAGCAGCTGCAGCAGGTTCACGGTCGCCACGAACAGCAGCGCCCCCAGCAGCCACGCATTGGGCACACGCACGCGCAGAAAGAACCGGACCGAAACCAGACTGCCCAGCATCAGCGGCAGCAGACCGCTCCAATGCACATCCGGGACAGCGCCCCGCAGATGGGAAGCATCGCCACCCAGCCACTGCACGCCGAAAGGCACCAGCGCCACGACCAGCAGCACCCGCACGCTATGCACCGTCGCGACATGGTCTGCCCGGGTGCGCAGTGGCGATGCGCCATGTTGACGATCTCGCTGGCCGTGCCGATGGCCGACGAGAACCAGGCCGTCCCCACATCCAGACCGCCGACGCGGTGATAGAACCAGCAGCCGATGACCGCCAGCACCTGGGCATACAGGATGCCGGCAAGAATGAGCCCCCAGTGCTGCGCCAGGCTCTGCATCACCTCGGCGGAGAAGTACAACCCCAGCGACAGCCCGATGACCCAGCGCCCGAACTTGTTGAACGGCGCCGGGCACCGGGTCGGCATGCCGGCCACCCGGGTGGCCGCCGTGAGAAACAGCGGCCCCAGCAGCCAGGGCAATGGGGTGCCCATCGAGACCGCCAGGCCGGCACCCACCAGAGCGATGCAGAGGCCGCGGATGACGGGCTGCCAGGCTGCTGCGCCGGATGAGCCGGCCACAGCGCTCATCCCCGTTTTGCTTTCCATCGGCGGATCAGTGCAGGAAGCACGAACACGGCGACGGCCAGCACCAGAACGATATCGTGACTGGACTGGAGAACAGGATCGAAACGTCACCGTTGGAGATGGCCAGCGCACGACGCAGGTTCTGCTCCATCATCCCCCAGCACCACGCCCAGGATGAGCGGCGCAACTGGCAACCCCGCCTTGCGCAGCAGGTATCCCACAGCACCGATCCCCAGCATGAGCAGCAGATCGAAGGTCGAGGCATTGATCGAATAGACCCCAATGAAACTGACGCAGACGATACCCGGCATCAGAATCCAGGGTGGCACGGCCAGAATGCTGGCAAAGACCCGCACCAGGGGCACGTTCATGATGAACAGGATGACGTTGGCCACGGCCAGCGAAGCGATCAACCCCAGACCAGCTGGGGCTGCGCATCGAAAAGCACCGGGCCCGGCGTGATGTTGTAGAGCGTCAGCGCGCCCATCATCACCGCTGTCGTACCCGACCCGGGAACGCCCAGCGTCAGCATGGGAATGAAGGAGCCGATGGCCGCGGCATTGTTGGCGGACTCAGGGGCCGTCAGCCCACGCATGTCACCCCGACCGAACTTTGCATCTTCCCCTCGACGCTCGCCAATGCGTTTCTCGTTGGCATAGGCAATGGCAGAAGCGACGCTGGCCCCGGCCCCGGGGCAGAACCCCCAGGCCAAAGCCTGTCAGACTGCTTCGCATCACGGTGGGCCAGGTAAAAGCGCAGTTCCTGCAGATTGAAGAGTTTGCGATCACCTGGCGGAACCGAGATGGCAGCCCCTGCGACGGCCCGTTCCAGCATCTGCAGCAATTCCGTGATGGCGAACAGACCGATGACCACCACCACGAAGTCGATGCCATCGGCCAGATGCGGCACATCGAAGGTGAACCGATACACGCCGGAATTGGCATCCACGCCCACGGTCGAGATGGCCAGTCCGATGGTGGTGGCCAGGATGCCCTTGACGGGATCCTCCCCAGCAGCCCTGTCAGACAGCAGAAAGCAAAGACCATCAGCACGAAATATTCAGCCGGCCCGAAAGCCGGTGCCCATTTCGCCAGTGCCGGCGCCAGCGCCACGATGCCGAAGAACGCCACCAAGGACCCCACGAACGACGCCCAGGCCGACAGGGACAGCGCCACACTGGCCATACCCTGGCGCGCCAGCGGATAGCCGTCGAGCGTGGTCATCACCGCTGCGGCATCACCCGGCACGTTGATGAGGATGGAGCAATACGTCCCACCATACTCCGCCCCCACGTAGACGGCCGCCAGCAGGATCAGCGCGGTCTCTGGCGGCAGGTTCATGGCATAGGCGATGGGGATGAGCATGGCCACCCCGTTGATGGGCCCCAGTCCCGGCAGCAGCCCCACCACCGTACCGAAGAAAGCGCCCAGGGCGGCAAAAGCCCAGGTTCATGGGTGCAAGGCCACGCCGAAGCCCTGCCCCAGTTGAGAAAGCACCTGACTCACAACCATGCCTCCAGGGATTCCCGGCGGCAGGACGACATCCAGGCCGCGATCAAACAGCAGAAACAGCAGAATGCTGCCCACCACGCCGGCTGTCAGCGTCTTCACCCAGCTTCCGCCGAACAATCGGCCGACCAGGCACACCATCAACGCCGTGGCCGGAATGAAGCCCAGGGCTCCGAACACCACGGCATAGGCAACCAGCACCAGCACAACGGCAAGGATTCGCCCCAGAGCCCCGGGTGGCAAGGGCTCGGCATGGCCGCCGCCCTGAGCAGCAGACGGACGCCGCACAAGGCCATGATGGCGGCCACGACCATGGGGAAACGCGGCGGGGCCGAGGGGTTCATAGGCAACCGGCGCCTGAAGGCCGTAGCCAAACCAGAGCATGAAAGCCGCCAGCGACAGTGCACCGAGGCCCCAGGATGCGATTGTTCATGGCGCCTCCGTGCTCAGGGCTCCTGCACCAGGCCAAAGGACTTCGCCAGATCCGCGTACTCCTTCACCCGTGCCTTGACATAGGCATCCAGTTCCTCGCCCGTCATCGAGAACGGGTACAGACCCTGCTGTGCGCGCAGTTTGGCAAAACCCTCGGTTTGCATGGTCTTCTCCAGGGCCTGCTGCCACCACTGAGTAATCCTCGTCCGACACCTTGGGTCCCCATGTAGAAACCACGGATGATGGGCCATTCGATGTCATAGCCCTGCTCCTTGGCAGTTGGACATCCTTCAGCCGAGCCTGGCAGGCGTTCACCATGAAAGACCGCCAGAACCTTGATGGGGGCCCCGCCTTCGAGCTGCGCAGCGGCCTCGGCAGCATCACCCATGAAGACCTGGACATGATTGCCACGTAAAGGCGGTGATGCCTTCCCACCGCCTTCGAAGGCCACGAAGCGCATCTTGCGAGGATCGACACCCAGCTGCTCGAGCAGTCAGCGCTGCCTTCATCCAGTCCTGGCTGCCGACGGAGCCTCGCCGTGCCGAACACCACAGCAGCCGGATCCTTCTTCAGGGCATCCATGAGCGCGCCCAGCGTCTGGTAAGTTGAATCATCGCGAACAACGACGACGCCATAGTCGGCGCCAATAGCGGCCAGCCACCGCACATCATCGGCCGAGTAACGACCAAACTTGCCCTGCGCCAGATTCAGCAGCGAACCACCAGAGAACGCCACGATGGCCCCGCCTTCATCCGGGCGCTGGGCCACGATATTGTTGTAGGCCACAGCACCCACGCCACCAGGCATGTAGACAATGCGCATGGGACGCTTGAGTACTCCCTCCTTCCTTCAGGGGACGTCTGTGTCAGCCGGCAGGTGAGATCGAAACCACCACCGGGCTTGGCAGGTGCCACGCACTCGGGGCGGCGAGGCTCAGCGGCGCTCACCGTGGACGATACCGTGAGTCCTCCCAGCGAGACCGCCAACGCGAGAACACCCGCACGCAGCCCTGCACGAAGGGGGCGCATGACGTTGCCCGTCCAAGGCCCGCGGATGCGGTACGCGCTGACAATGAATCACCGACAGGGATGAAGGTTGATTGAAACATCGGGGTGTATCTCCTTTCGCGAGCACCAGTCGGTGCGTGGCGCCCCTGAGGACGCCTCTGAACGGGTTCTCGTGGAGCGGGTGCGCAGTGTAGAGCGAGATGGCCACTTCACCCGCCTCCCGCTTATTGGCGATTACCCTGATATGCGACGACAACACATGACTGGCTCCCTGACGAGAAGATCCTGTTCGCCCGGTCATCCTGATGAACGAGCGTCATGCCGGCATCGCGTCCGTCTCCTGTGCAGCCCTGCCCTGCGAATAGGGACGTCCCCCGAATTATGGGAGTCCCCTCCCCTTCTTTTCCCGAACGGGACAGGCTTTGCGGTTCACAGCGGCACGAAGTTGGAACTAAGCTGTTTTTTTCATGAGCAGCTTTTCCAACCAGGCTGCACGGTGCAGCCCTACCAAGGAGGTGAACGATGACGATTCCTGGCAACACGTACCGAGTGCCCGTGACAGCTGCTGCACTGGCCATCCTGCTGGCCGCCTGCGGGAGTGGCAGCAGCCATGACGACAGCCATGTCGATACCAAGGCCCTCTCGGGAACCACACCGGCGGCCACGACAAAGCACGCCACCAAGGCGGATGCAGCCCAGGCTGGAGATACGGAGCAGGCCAACGCGGCAGCTCAGGCCGGTGACGCCGCACAGGCTGCCAACACCACGCAGACCGCCGACGCCGCACAAGCTGCCGCCGCTGCCCCGGCAAGCCCTGCCAACGCGGAATCTGCCGCTGCCCCTGCCACCGATGCCTCCGGTACCATCAGCTCAGCCACGGCTGCGAACCGCACGGCGGTAGCCGATACGGCAGAAGCCAGCACCGTCACCCAGGCTGCGCCGCAGACAGCCCCCATCTCGGCCGCCGGTGTGCGCGGCGATGCGCTGCTGACCATGCTGGATCAGAAAGGCTGCCTGAACCTTCATCACGCCACGTCGTACAACGGCACACGCGTCACGACGGGACAGCCGCTGGAGCTGCCGGAGCTTCGCGCGGATACGGGTCTGAACCCCAGCAACTATCAGAAGACGACCCCTGAACAGCCCCGGCTTGCAGAGTCCGTTTGCCGCGCTGGGACAACATCATATGCGATGCCCAGTACTACCAGTACCATGCCGCCGCACCGGGCGAGTATTCGCTGAGCGTGGGCAGCGCGCCGCACCCGCGGCATCAGTATCTGGGCGAGAAGATTCTGCGAGGGTTCAATAACCAGAGCATTTCGGCGTCCCTGACGGTCACCGCAGACTCTGCCTCGTTGGGTGATGTTGTCACCAGCCCCACCCATGACGGCAAGTCGCAGATCAGCGGCGTCGGGTGCGCCCTTCAGCTTCCGGCTGGACGGTGTGGCCTCCACGGTCTGCTGAAGCAGTGGGGCACCCAGGTGGGCGACCTGGCCAAGCTGCTGCTGCTGAAGGGGGACTCCGACCAGCAGGCCAAGCTGTGCTGGAACATTGAGCGCCCGGATACCAAACGCCTGCAGTGCGTCGTCTGGCAGGCACCGGCCAACTGGCAGCGTGGCCAGCAGCTGCAAGTCGTCGATCAGTACCTCGTCGACGACCGTTCGGTCCATGAAGGCGAGAAGGGCTTCGAGTACTGGCGTGGTCGTTTCCCGCAGTGACGGACTGGGCGTTTTTCCGTCTCCTGATGGCATTCAGCGCAGCAACTGCGCAATGGCCTGCGCTGGCTGCAGCCAGGCCCATGCTGGCGGTGACGGTGACGAGCGAACCGTAGCCGGCGCACGCCAGCGGCATGCCGCCGCCCTCGCCCTTCGGGCGGGTGCCGGCAATCTGTTCAGGCGAATGGATGGCCGGCACGCCGAAGCGGGAAGGATCGCCCTTGCGACGCCGGCGGGACGGAGGATGGGGTCTGTGCAGCTGCAGCCGGCTGCGCGCCCTGACTCGAAAAGTGGCCTGGCGCACCAGCGCCTTCCTGCGTCGTGGCTATGGGCCGACGCGCTCGATGTTTCAGCACGGCTGACCGAAGACGGCATCGCTGTGCCATCCCTCGCGGGAAGCCATGATGCCGGCGCAACCGCGCACGCACGGCCGACAGCAGCGCATCCCCCGTGGTACAGGGAAAGATCTTCCACCCGCAGCTGCAGGGGATCGGTGCGCCCTCCAGCTGCGCCGCAGGCAATCACGGGCTTGTCGTTCGCCACGCACCAGGCAATCAGCGACGCCTTGGCCGCCACGGCATCGATGGCGTCGATGACAAGATCGGCGTCCGCGGGGATCAGCTTCTCTTCCTGGCCGGGCTCGATGAACTCATCGACAGGGTGCACGGAGACGTCGGGCGAGATGTCGCGGATGCGCTGCGCCATCACTCGACCTTGGCCACGCCCAGCGTGCTGGTGAGCGCATGGACCTGACGGTTGATGTTGGACTCGGCCACGTGATCCAGGTCGATGAGGGTGAGACGCCCCACGCCGCTGCGCGCCAGCGCCTCGGCCGCCCAGGAGCCGACACCGCCAATGCCGACGACGACGACATGGGACTGCCAGAGCCGCTGGCAGCCGGCCTCTCCGTAGACGCGGGCGACGGACGCAAAACGACGATCGGTCATGGTGGGGTTCTTTCCGTTTGGATGGATGGAATTTAAGCCCTGCATCATCCCCGGGTGGCAGCACGACTCAGGATCAGCACGCCCAGGATGACGACGGCTGTGCCCACGATCTGCAGGCCGCCCGTGGGTTCACCCAGAACGACGGCCCCCAGAAAGATGGTCCAGACCGGGCCGATCATGCCCACCTGCGCCGCCTTGCCCTGCCCCCAGATGATTGACGGAGGCCGTGGTCAGAAAGAGCGGGAAGACGGTGCAGAAGATGGCCGTCATCAGGGCGATGCCCTGCACTTCGGCCGGCTGGCGGAACAGGTCGGCCCCACCGACCAGCAGCGCCTGGGTCACGCAGAGCACGCAGGCCACGAGGCTGGCCCAGGCCGTCAGCCGCATGGGCCCCAGGCGGCGGACCATCTCACCGGCGCCCACCAGGTAGAAGGAATAGCTGAGGCAGCTGCCCAGCACCAGCGCGCTGCCCAGCGGCACATTGACCTGCAGACTGCCGTCCAGGTCGTGCAGGTAGACGAGGATCACGCCCAGATAGCTGACGCCCAGCGCCGTCCACTGGGTGCGGCTGACCGGGACGCTTGAGCCAGAACACGGACAGCAGCAGCACGAAGGTGGGGCCCGAGATAGAGCAGCACCCGCTCCAGGCCGGCCGAGACGTATTGCAGCCCCAGGAAGTCCAGGTAGCTGGCCAGGTAATAGCCCGAAAAGCCCAGACCCGCCACGCGCCAGACATCGCCGGACCGCCAGACGCTGTCCGCACGGGGCGTCGCATCATCGGAAATGCCCTGTCATGCCTGCCGGGGCCTGCCTGCGCCAGCGCCGGCGCAGTGCTGCGCCGTCGCTGCGCCAGGCCACCCAGGCAAAGAAGGGGGCAGCCCACATCATGCGCAGGCCCAGGAAGATCTCGGTACTGACGCCGTGGCGATAGGCCAGCTTGATGAGGATGCCCTTGCAGGCAAACAGCATGGAACCCAGCAGGCTATAGAAGAGCCCTGAGATGCTCGGGCTTCCAGCGGGAGACAGGCATCAGCGGCTCTTGCCGGTGAGCGAGTCCCAGAATGCCGCGCACCAGTGCGCGACCGACCTGCGAGCCCACCGAGCGCATCATGCTCTTGGCGGCGGTCTCCAGCACGGAGTCGCTGCGACGGCTGGCCGTCTTGCCGCTGCTCTTGGTCGTGCTGCCGCTGACGCCACCCAGCAGGCCGTCCAGTGCATCCTGCAGGAAGCCGCCCGATCCGGCGCTGCCCTGCGTCTGTGCCCCGGCCTGCGCTGCCGCCGCCATGGTTGCCCCAGCCGTCCATGCCGCCGGCACCAGCCGCCCCGCCTTGGAGGCGCCTGCGCCGCCTGCTGCCGCACCGGCAGCCCGGTCGCGCAGCACTTCACAGGCGGATTCGCGGTCGACGGTCTGTTCGTAGATCGCCGGCCACCGGCGAGGCAGCCAGCAGGCCTGGCGCTCTTCGGTCGTGGCCGGACCGATGCGGGAGGCCGGCGTGGCGATCCAGACGCGCTCCACGATGCCGGGCGTGCCCTTGGCATCCAGGAACGAGACCAGGGCTTCGCCCACGCCCAGCTCGGAGATGGCTTTTGCGGTATCAAGCGCGGGGGTTGGCGCGCATGGTCTCGGCAGCCGTGCGCACGGCCTTCTGGTCGCGCGGGGTGAGCGCGCAGCGCATGCTGCACGCGGTTGCCCAGCTGGCCCAGCACGCTCTCGGGCACGTCCAGCGGATTCTGGGTGATGAAGTAGACGCCCACGCCCTTGGAGCGGATCAGGCGCACGACCTGCTCGATCTTGTCCAGCAGCGCCTTGGGCGCGTCATCGAACAGCAGGTGGGCTTCGTCGAAGAAGAAGACCATCTTCGGCTTGGGCTGATCGCCCACCTCGAGCAACTGCTCGAAGAGTTCCGAGAGCAGCCACAGCAGGAAGGTGCCGTAGAGTTTCGGGCGCGTTCATCAGCTGGTCGGCCATCAGGATGTTGATGACGCCGCGCCCGTCCGGGGCGGTGCGCATCATGTCCGAGAGCTTCAGCATGGGCTCGCCGAAGAAGCGCTCGGCGCCCCTGCTGCTCCAGCGTGAGCAGGTTGCGCTGGATGGCGCCGATGGAGGCCGACGAGACGTTGCCGTACTGGTTGGTGAACTGCTTGGCATTTTCGCCCACGTACTGCAGCATGGCGCGCAGGTCCTTGCTGTCCAGCAGCAGCAGGCCGTTGTCATCCGCCACCTTGAAGGTGAGGTTGAGCACGCCTTCCTGCGTGTCGTTGAGGCCCAGCATGCGCGACAGCAGCAGCGGCCCCATGTCGGAGACGGTGGCGCGAACCGGGTGCCCCTGCTTGCCATAGACATCCCAGAGCGTGACCGGAAAGCCCGTGAACTGCGGCGTGGGCAGGCCGTGCTGCTCCAGCCGGGCCTGCAGCTTGAGGGCTCATCTGGCCCGGCTGGGAGATGCCGGTGAGATCCCCCTTCACGTCGGCTATGAACACTGGCACGCCGATGGCCGAGAACTGTTCGGCCAGGCGCTGCAGGGTGACGGTCTTGCCGGTAGCCGGTGGCACCGGTGATGAGGCCGTGACGGTTGCCCAGCGCCGGCAGCAGCACGGCCTCGAAGGTGTCGTTCTTGCCGATCAGCAGGGGGAAAGGGTGTCGGACATCGAAGGCTCCGGAAAGGGATGGGCCGGAAGCGGCCGCAGAAGACGCCGCATGAAGGGCCGATCGCCGGCGCAAGACGCGGGGCGAACGGTCGGCTGAATGGTAAAAATCGCGCGCTTGGGAAGGGACGAGGCAGCCTCGCAGGGCATCCCCATGGGCCGCACCTCTTCCTGGGCATTCGGGATGCCTGTCCCGGTGGCTCTTGCACGGGCCTGACGAGGCGGATCCCAACCGGTTATCTTAGACCAGAGTACCCGGATGCCGCGCGCTCGTGCCCCTGCTCCACCGGCGGCATGCGGCGTGCCGATGTAGATCATTATGAACCCTGCGGCTTGCCATGGCGGAGCGTCACGCCCCGGCCACAGGCAACCGCCCTTCCCCCAGAGGATCCGAGCATGGCAGGCCATTCCAGCGGGCCAACATTCAACACCGCAAGGGCCGCCAGGACGCCAGCGCGGCGCGCTCTTCACGCGGCTGATCAGCGAGATCACCGTGGCTGCCAAGATGGGCGGCGGCGACCCGGCCATGAACCCGCGGCTGCGGCTGGCCATGGAAAAAGCCGCTGACGGCAACATGCCCGCGCGATTACGGTGCAGCGCGCCATCCAGCGCGGCGTCGGCGGTCTGGAAGGCGTCAACTGCGAAGAAATCCGCTACGAGGGCTACGGTGTGGCTGGGCGCGGCGGTCATCATCGACCGCCTGACCGACAACCGCACCCGCACGGTGGCAGACGTTCGGCACGCGCTCACCAAGCACGGCGGCAACCTGGGCACCGACGGTTCGGTGGCCTTCCAGTTCACGCACTGCGGCCAGCTCGTGCTTTGCCCCCGGCACCGACGAGGACAAGCTGATGGAAGTGGGCCTGGAAGCCGGCGCACAGGACATCCTGTCCAACGACGACGGTTCGCTGGAAGTCATCACCGAGCTGGCGACTTCATCGCCGTGAAGACGGCGCTGGAGGCAGCCGGCCTGAAGGCCGAGGTGGCCGAGATCACCATGAAGCCGCAGAACGAGCTGGAACTGACCGGCGATGATGCGGTGAAGATGCAGAAGATCCTGGACGCGCTGGAAAACGTCGACGACGTGCAGCAGGTCTACACCAACGCCGTCATCGACGAGGAATGAACGACATGACAGCCCGGAAACGATGCCTGGTGGTGGTGGTGGCGGACGCGAGCACGCCATCGCGCTGGCTCTGGCCCGCTCGCACGCCTTCGAGACGGTCTACGTGGCCCCCGGCAATGCCGGCACGGCCCTGGAGCCCGGTATCTGCAACCCTGCCGGTCACCAACATCGAGACTCTGGCGCTGTTTGCCCGACGCGAGAATCTGGCCTTCACCGTGGTGGGCCCCTGAGGCACCGCTGGCCAAGGGCATTGTCGATGCCTTCCGCAAGCAGGGGCTGCCCATCTGGGCCCACGCAGGCGGCGGCCCAGCTGGAAGCGTCCAAAGACTTCGCCAAGGCCTTCATGAAGCGCCACGGCATCCCCACGGCCGCCTACGAGACCTTCACCGACCCGGTAGCCGCCAGGACTACATCACCCGTCAGGCGCGCCCATCGTGGTGAAGGCCGACGGCCTGGCGGCTGGGCAAGGGCGTGGTGGTGGCCCAGACGGTGGCCGAGGCCCATGCGGCCGTCGACCAGTTCCCGGGCGATGACTTCACCGGCGGCAGCAAGGACGGCAAGGACACGGCGCGCGTCGTGGTCGAGGCCTTCCTGACCGGCGAGGAAGCCAGCTTCATCGTGATGGCCGATGGCCGCAACGTGCTGGCGCTGGCCACCAGCCAGGACCACAAGCGCCTGCTCAACGGCGACCAGGGCCCCAACACCGGCGGCATGGGCGCGTATTCGCCCGCCCCGGTCATCACGCCCGACATCCATGCGCACGCGCTGCGCGAGATCATCCTGCCCACCATCCGCGGCATGGCCGACGAGGGCACGCCGTTCACGGGCTTCCTGTATGCGGGTCTGATGATCGGCAAGGGCGGCAGCCTGAACACGCTGGAATTCAACTGTCGCCTGGGTGACCCCGAGACGCAGGCCATCCTCAGCCGCCTCAAGACGCCACTGGGTCAGCTCATCCAGGCCGGCATTGACGGCCGGCTGGACCAGGTGGAAGCCGAGGGATCGCCGCAGCGCGCTGTGCGTGGTGCTGGCCGCAGCCGGCTACCCGGCCCATCCGGAGCTGGGCGACGTGATCACCGGCCATCCGGCACACGGCAATGCCGAAGGGGGCGACCTCTTCGTCTACCACGCCGGCACGGCCCAGAAGGACCAGGACGTGGTGACCAGCGGCGGCCGAGTGCTGGGCGTGACGGGGCTGGGTGACTCACTGAAGATGGCGCAGACGCGTGCCTATGAAGGCGTTCGCGGCATCCACTTCAACGGCATGCAGTACCGCAGCGACATCGGCCACCTGGGGCTGCCGGGCCAACCAGCGCCATTCCCTGAAGCGGCTTTCCCCTGACCGGGGTAGGTATCTCGCCTGCCCGGGCCTTGGGTCTCGGGCCGCGCCCTCCCCTGCAACTCATCCCCAGAACAATCACCATGAACTCCACGGCCCTGCCTTCTTCTCCGGCCGAGCATGACGCCATCGCTGCCTGGTTTGCTGGGCTGCAGTCCCGCATCGTGGCGGGCCTTGAAGACATTGGCGGCGACCGGTTCCTGCGCGATGCCTGGCAGCGCGAGCCCGACGGCCCCACCCAGGGCAGCGGCATCAGCTGCGTGCTGGACGACGGCAAGCTCTTCGAGCGCGCCGGCGTGATGTTCTCCGACGTGCAGGTCAGCCAGCTGCCCCCACCGCCTCGGCCAACCGGCCGCAGCTGGCCGGACGCAAGGCGCGGGCCACGGGCGTGTCGCTGGTGCTGCACCCGCGCAACCCCCACGTGCCCACCGTGCACATGAACGTGCGCTTCTTCCGCGCGTTGGCCCCTCACGCCTGCCGAGCAGGACGTGTGGTGGTTCGGTGGCGGCATGGACCTCACGCCCTATTACGGCGAAGAAGAGGACGCCCGGCATTTCCACCAGGTGTGCTTCGACGCGCTGGCCCCCTTCGGCCCCGAGCACCACCCGACCATGAAGGCCTGGTGCGACCGCTACTTCTTCCTGAAGCACCGGCAGGAGGCCCGCGGCATCGGCGGCATCTCTTCGACGACCTGAACCAGCCGGACTTCGCCACGGCCTTCGCGCCGACGCGCAGCGTGGGCGACCATTTCCGGAAGCCTACCCGCCCATCGTGCGACGGCGCATGGACCGGGCCTACGGCGAGCGTGAGCGCACCTTCCAGGCGCCGCGCCGCGGCCGTTACGTGGAATTCAACCTGGTGCTGGACCGGGGCACCCTGTTCGACCTGGTCCTCGGGCGGCCGCACCGAATCCATCCTGGCCTCGATGCCGCCCACGGTCGGCTGGCGCTACCAGTACCAGCCTCGAGCGGGCACGCCCGAGGCACGTCTCTCACACCGACTTCCTGCCGGCACGTGACTGGCTGGGCGTGGCGTCCGCATGAACCTCGGCCGGCGTCGTCGCATCGGGCTTCTGGGCGGCAGCTTGATCCCTGTCCACATGGCACACCTGGCCCTGGGCCAGGCGGCCATCACCGCCCTGAAGCTGGACCAGCTGGTGCTGATCCCGGCCGGCCATGCCTGGCAGAAAGGCGGCAACCAGGCGGACGGACGGCACCGGCTGGCCGTGCTGCGCCCGGCCATCGCCTCCCTTCCAGCCAGCACCGAGGCCAGCCACTGGAAGATCGACGAGCAGGAAGTGAACCGCAACGGTCCCAGCTACACGATCGACACGCTGAGAGACCCTGCGGAGCACTACGGCCCCGACGACGCGCTGATCCTGGTGCTGGGCAGCGACCAGTTCCGCAACCTCGACACCTGGCATGACTGGCAGCACCTGCTGGATTACGCCCACCTGGCCGTGACGCAGCGCGAGCGTATCCCCTGTCCGACCTGCCGCCCGACATCGAGAAGCTGCTGGCGGCGCGCGGCACGGGCTCGCTGCCCGACACGCCCGCCGGCAACATCATGTTCTTCCGGATGCCGCCCGTTCCGCTGTCGGCCACGCAGCTGCGCAAGCAGCTGGCCGCCGGCCAGCCGTGAGCGGACTGCTGCCGATGGGCGTGGAGGCCTACATCCGGCGGCACGGGTTGTACGGCACCGGCACACCGGAAAAGGGGCAGGACTGATCTTCCCTGACCGGCCGGCACGGCCTTCGCCAGGTGCATGATTTCCGACCGAAGCCAAGGCAGCCTTCGCCAGACGCGTGACGAAACCCGGCCCACAGAGCCCCGCATCCTGGGCCTGGAACCCCTCGCAAAAGACGACATCAATGACCGGATCAGGGCCATGCGGGTACCCGCCCATGAGCCTGACCGATTCCTATAGTATGAGCACTGTACCTCCGTTCAGTGCCGAACCTTCGAGACCGATAGACCCATGAGCATTTCCGAACTGCAGTACCTGGTGGTGGACGCGCTGGAAGACGTGAAGGCGCAGGACATCCGCGTCTTCGACACCGGCCCGCAGCGCAACGCCAAGTCGGCGGCACTGTCCGACCTGTTCGACCGCGTGGTGGTGGTTACGGCCACCTCCAACCGCCAGACCTGGGCGCTGGCCGCGCACGTGCAGGACCGGGCCCGCGAGGCAGGCTATCCGGTGGTGTCGGTGGAGGGTGAGGAAACCGGCGAATGGGTGCTGGTGGACCTGGGCGACATCATCGTGCACATCATGCAGCCTGCCATCCGCGCCTACTACAACCTCGAAGAACTGTGGGGCACGCACCCTGGTCGAACTGCCGCTGCCCCGGCCGTCGACTCACAAGGGACACGCCCGCAAGGATGAGGACGCCGCCCCCAGGGCGCGCAGGCCTGACCGGCAGACAGGGGGCACACGGCGATGCTGATCCGCATCCTGGCCGTGGGACAGCGTAGCCCTGCGCTGGGTGGACGAGGCGGTTTCCGACTACCTGAAGCGTTTTCCCAGCGGGCTGGACGTGGAACTGGTGGCAGTGAAGACCGAGAACCGCACCGGTGATCCCACCCGACGCACGGAAGCCGCCACCGCCACGCTGATGGCGCGCGAGGCCGAACGGCTGCGGGCGAAGCTTCCACCTCGCGCCCGGGTGGTGGTGCTGGACGAGCACGGCGACGATCTGCGCACCACGGCGCTGGCAAGACGATTGCAACAATGGCAGCAGGCAGCCGACCCGGTCGCGATCCTGATCGGCGGTCCGGACGGGCTGGATGCCGGCCTGAAGGCCGAGGCGCAGGAACGCATCCGGCTTTCCAGCCTGACGCTGCCACACGCCCTGGTGCGGGTGCTGCTGGCCGAGCAGCTGTACCGGGCATGGTCGATCAACGCGGGACATCCTTACCATCGGGAGTGACCGACTGTCACGGGCAGATGACGTGACTGGCTGACGGGAGACTTCCATCTCATCAGGAGTGACATCATGATCTATCTGGCATCGCGCAGCCCACGTCGGCTGGAACTGCTCAGCAGATCGGCATCACCGAGGTCCGGGTTGCTGCTGGACGAGGACGAAAGCCGGGCCGAAGAACTGAAGCCATTCGCCCGAAGGAGTCTCCCACGAACTATGTGGAACGGGTGGCGCGTGCCAGGCGGAGGCCGCCTGGCAGCGGCTTCAGGAACTGCAGCGCCAGGACTTCCTGGCCCAGATGGCAGGATCCCCGTGGCCGAGATCGCCGCGACCACGGCCCCCGCCACAGCTACGGCGGCGGGCGCCACTCGAACGGCACCGCCGCCTGGACAGTCCGTCTGCCACCCCGCCACTGGGGCCTCCCCGCCACCCGACCTGCCCCAGGCAGGCTGCCCAAGGGCGCAGCCGCAACTGGCCGCAACTGGCCGGCCGCCCCGCTGCTGGCCGCCGACACCACGGTCGCCGTGGGCGGCCGCATCCCGGGCAAGCCCACGGATGAAGAAGACGCCCGGCGCATCCTGAAGCTGCTGTCGGGGCGTTCGCACCGGGTGCTGAGCAGCGTGGTGGTGGTCAGTCCGCGTGGCAGGTGCGCCAGCGCACCCAGGTATCGCGGGTGCGCTTCCGGCGCCTGACCGATGAAGACATCACCGCCTCACATCGCCAGCGGGGAGCCCTTCGGCGAGCGGCGCCTATGGCATCCAGGGACTGGCCGCCCGTTTCGTGAAGAAGATCGAGGGCTCGTACAGCAGCATCATGGGCCTGCCACTCTACGAGACAGCCGCGCTGCTGAAGAAGGCTGCTGCTCCACCGCATCAGAAGAAGAAAGCCTCGGACCGACGGAACGGCGGCGACCGAAGGCGGGCGTGCCTGCGCCCGTCCATCACCAGGGTGGGGGCGCCCAGACGGAAGCCATCCCTGCCCCCGGAGCGAGGCAACACGCTATTGTGTTGCCCTGACCGACAAAAACGTCCATCCGGGCGCTTTCAATCCTGGTGCAAAGAGCCGCCGATTTGGCGGCCATGCCCCTGCATGGTGTATATCTGTCAGAAGATATGTCGCCGGAGTGCTCCATGACTGACGCCCCCAAAGAAGAAATCCTGGTCAGTACCACCTCACCAGAGACCCGGGTGGCACTCATCCAGCAGGGGGTTCTGAGGAGTTCAACCTCGACCGGCAGGCCAGTCGCGGGCAGGTGGGCAACATCTACGCCGGCATCGTCAATCGCGTGCTGCCAGGCATGCAGTCGGCCTTCATCGACATCGGGCTGGAACGCTCGGCCTTCCTGCATGTGACGGACCTGTGGCAGTGCCGGATGGATGGGCACAAGACCACCCCATCGAGAAGCTCCTGTATCCCAGACAGCCGCTGCTGGTGCAGGTCATCAAGGATCCCATCGGCAGCAAGGGCGCCCGGCTCACCACGCAGATCAGCATTGCCGGGCGGATGCTGGTCTATCTGCCGCATGACCCCCACATCGGCATTGCGCAGCGCATCACTGACGAGACCGAGCGCAACCGGCTGCTGGAGCGCGTGAAGGTGCTGGCGGCCCAGGGGCACGACGGAAAGGCATCGGAAGGAGGCGGTTTCATCATCCGCACGGTGGCCGAAGGGGCCGAGGACGAGGTACTGATGGCCGACATCCAGTACCTGCGCCGGCGCTGGGCGCAGATCCTGGAGGCCGCCCAGGCCAACGCCAGCGGCAAGCCGGCCGGCAGCCGCCAGCCCGAGCAGCTCTACCACGAGCTGCCACTGTCGCAGCGGGTGCTGCGCGACATGGCGTGGGCGGGCACGCAGTCGATCATCGTGGACGATCCCGAGACGCTGACCACGATGCGCACCTTCTGCCAGACCCACATGCCCAATCTGGAAGAGAAGCTGCGCCTGCACGAGGGCAGCCGCTCGCTCTTCGACCCGTACCAGGTGGACGAGGAAGTCGAGCGCGCCCTGGCCCGCCGGGTGCCGCTGAAGTCCGGCGGGATACCTGATCTTCGACCAGACCGAGGCGCTGACCACCATCGACGTGAACACGGGTGGCTACATCAGCGGCCGGAACTTCGACGACACGGTGTTCCGCACCAACCTGGAGGGCCACGCAGACGCTGGCGCGTCAGCCGCAGCTGCGCAATCTGGGCGGGCATCATCATTGTCGACTTCATTGACATGCACAGCGCCGAGCACCGCGAGACCGTGCTTCAGTCCCTACGCAGCGCACTGCAGCAGGACCGCACCAAGACCACCGTCAACGGCTTCAGCTCGCTGGGGCTGGTGGAGATGACCCGCAAGCGCACCCGCGACTCGCTGGAAAGGATGCTGTGCGAGCCCTGCACGGCCTGCCGCGGCAGGGCACCATCAAGACGGCCCGCACCGTCTGCTACGAGATCATGCGCGAGATTGCCCGTGAGGCGCGCCAGTTCGATCCGAAGGGAGTTCCGCATCCTGGCCTCGCAGCAGGGTCATCGACCTGCTGCTGGACGAGGAAAGCCCGCACCTGGCCATTCTGGGCGAGAACGTCGGCAAGCCCATCACCCTGCACGTGGAGCCAGCCCTACGCGCAGGAAGACTACGACATCATCCTGGCGTGAAGTGGCGCAGCTTCTGGGAGGCAGCAGCCAGTCGATCCCGGCCTTGAGGCGCTGCACCCAGCGCCGCTGCCGGTGTTCCAGGGGCAGCGCCCGCCAGTCCACCTGCCCCAGCCGGGCCACCGCCTGAGCCACGGTCTCGTCCTGAGCCGGGCCTCGGCCAGAAAAACCGGCAATCAGCCGATTCCAGGCCGCCTTGTTGCCCCAGTAGTGGCCGATGACGTCCTGACAGGGAGCGCAGCGTCCCCTGCTGCAGCGCCAGCGAGAAGGCAAACTGCTCGATGAGCCGGCGGGGCAGTCCGTCGCGCACATGGCGTCGCACAGCTGCAAGGCCTGCGCCACCCGCTCGGCCGCCGTACTGGCCGGCAGGCCGATCACCCCCAGCATTCCACATCTCGTGCCGGCCGGTCAGCGCGATGCCCTCCAGCGTCCTGCCCGACAGCGCCCGGCGCGTGCGGGTCAGCGTCCGGCTGTTGCGGTCGCCCAGGCGATTCTCGAAGCAGTGCATGCAGGAGGCCCCCGCATCCAGCTGCCGCACCATGCCCGCCAATGAGCCGGCCAGGAAGGTGTCGGAATCCACGTACAGCAGATGCTGGTCGGGGTACTGGCGCACGGCCATGGCCACGGCCTGGATCTTGATCCGCCAGAAGAACTGCTGCGGTCCCCTGCCACGCGCTCAGGGTCTCGGCCGTGATGGGAAGAATCTCGACGGAGGCTGCCATGCCGTGGTCCCCGGAAGCGTCCTCACCCCCTTCCTCGGTGAGCAGTGCGTTCCGTTCCGTGCCGCAGAGCCAGCGATAGAAATCCGGGCGGTCGGTCACCACCAGCACCCGCCTGATGTGCGGATCCCGCATGAAACTGAGCGCCGCGAAGACGGCCTGCTGATGATTGTCGGTGTTGTCACCGAAGGTGAGCAGCAGCAGGTTCATGGGGAAGACCGTGCGTCTCGAGACGAAGGAGGCATTCGGCTCGCTGGCGCTCAGCGACGCATCGCAGCTGCTCCCCACTTCGCCTCGGGAAGAGCCGCCCAATGGTATTTCCAGAACGTGCCGGCCGCATTGAGCCGGAGCCAGCGTCAGACCAAAGCGCCCGTCCAGGAACCCGGCCCGCAGCAGATAGCCACGCACGAACGACCAGCCTGCATGCACGCCGCCCTGCAGGGGATCCGCCACGGCCGCGTGCGCGCAGCGCCTCGGCCCCCAGGAAAGCATAGCGGCGCGCCTTGCTGCGCGCGTCTTCCGGAGAGTCCACACTGTCATGCACCAGGATGCCCTCCAGCACACGGGTCTCGCCATCGCAGACCAGGCCTCGTGCACCCGTGCATCGGTGAAACGGCTGCGCTGCCGCTCGAAGAGGCGCAACACCCGGTCATTGCCCCACAAACCATGGCGGATCACCTGGCCACAGTAGCGGCTGCCGCGCCGCAGCCAGTAGCCGGCCACCGTCGCCTCGGCAGGCGCCTCGCGCAGCACCCGCAGGATCTCGGCAGCCAGCGCATCCGAGACCCTGCTCGTCAGCATCAATGGACAGGACCCAGCGATACCGGCAGCGTGCCAGCGCCCGGTTCTTCTGCGGGCCGAAACCCGGCCAGTCAGGCGTCACCTCCACGTCGGCCCCCAGGCCACGTGCAATGGCCACCGTGTCGTCGGTACTGCCCGAATCCAGCACCACGATCTGATCGGCAAAGGCCACGCTCTGCAGGCACCGCGCGATGCGATGCGCCTCGTTGCAGGCAATGATGGCCACCGACAGGCCCCCTGGGAACCGACAGGCCGTCGGCTGTCGTCACAGTCCCGGCTGACACAGCAGCCACATTCGGCGCGATATTCCCCACACCGCCCTTCGGTCTGCCCATGCCAACAAAATCAGCCGCCGCGGCTGCTGGCCCACTGGCCGACATCAACCAGCTCGCCAGCAGCACGTAGGCCAGCAGCGAGATCTGCCGATCCAGCAAGGAATCGGTCATCGTGAAGGCGGCATAGCTGGCAGTGAACAGCACCAGCATCAGGGCCGTCTCGGTCTGCTGGCCACGCAGGAAAGCGCCGGCAACCCACCACCAGCGGTGCCCAGAAGAACAGCACGATGACGATGAGCCCTGGATGCCGGCTGCCGACAGGCCAGCCAGATATTCATTGTGCGGTCCCTGGTAGAGCACCAGCGCATCGCGCGCCAGCTCGCCCGTGTCGCGCTGGCGCTGCGTCTCGGCACCAAACCCGTCAAAGCCCACGCCGGTGAACGGCGCGTGCGGGCCGCCCGCAGCGCAATGCCCCACAGCGCCAGGCGCTGCCCCACCTCGCTGTTGTTGTCACCGGCCTGGAAGCGCTCATACTGCGGACCGATGTCGGCAAAACGTGCGCCCATGTAATCCGTGGCGCCGAACAGCACGACGACACCCAGCACCGCGGCCAGCACCGCCTGGCGCTGACGCCACCAGGGTCGACGCTCCTCGCGGCCATTCCTTCCGGACTCCGTACTGGCCAACGACTGCGCCCGACGGCGCAGCCACCACAGCAGCCCCAGCACGGCCAGGGCCAGCGCCACGCCCAGCAGCGCACCACGCGCCTGGGTCAGCGCCACCGCCCCCAGACCGGCCATGAAGCCCACGCCACCCAGCACGCGCCGCCAGACCTGCGGCCCGCGCAGCACCAGCTGCAGCGAAAACAGCGCCAGCACCGCGGAAAGATCCCCATACTTCAGCGCGCCGCTCCCCACCACGCCGGCCCCTCAGGTGCCCGTGCGGCCGGGGATGCCCAGCTGAAGTACTGCCAGCTGGCCAGCCCCAGCGCCCCCACGGCCCCCAGCGCAGCGGCCGGCAGCAGCCAGCGATGCACGGCGGCCCCCGGGCCGGCAGGTTGGACAACAGCACGCCCAGACCCCAGCGCGCAGATCAGCACCTGGTCCCAGTCACGCCAGCGCAGCCAGCCCATCTCGATCTGCACGGCAAACAGCGTCGCATAGCCCACCAGCGGCACGGCCATGGCCCAGCCCTCACGCAGGCGACGGCCCAGCGGCGGGGTCTTCAGCCACTGGCCCACCGATGATGGCCAGCAGGCAGGTCAGCGCCACCAGCGGGCGTCTGGACTCTCGGCACGGCCAGCAGCGTCAGCAGGTAGAGTGCCAGCAGGCCATGCGCGACATTCACCAGAAGCATGTATCAGATCCTCCCGGCGGCGCAGGGCGATCGTCGTCGGCCAGCTGCGCCAGCCCCCTGTTCGGCCACGGTCGCCCCCGGCTGCCCGCCAGACGGGCGCGCTGCTCGTTTTCCTCGGCAGCGTCCCGCGCCGCCTCCCGGTGCCACAGATGCAGCACGGTCGTGGCGAAACGCCCGTTCTTCAGTCGCCCGCCCAGGTTGAACCAGCGCAGGACCAGATCCGTGTCCTCGAAGCCCCAGCCGGCAATCTTTTCCTCGAAGCCATTCATGCGGATGATGTCATCACGCCAGAGCGCCATGTTGCAGCCCTTGAAGAGCCGCCAGGGCCGCCCTTTCGGATGGCGCCACCACCGCCCGGGCAGGCGCAACAGGCCGAGCACGTTGTTGATGTCGCCCCGTCGCCAGGCCTGCAGCCACTGCCACGGATTCCAGTCCAGCGGATTGCAGTCGCCCGCCTCGACCTGTGCCGTCAGGCGCTCACTCCAGCAGCACCCGGTTGCCGGCCGTGGCAAATCCGGCTCGCCAAGCGCTGGTGGGCCAGCACGAAGTCGGGCCGCAGCAGGCAGTCCCCATCGACAAAGACCAGCAGATCTCCCCGAGCTTCACGAATGGCACGGTTTCGCGCTGCACTGAGCCGAAAACCCTCGTCGGGCTGCCAGCAATGCAGCAACCGTTCACCCAGGCGCTCGCGCCAGCGCGCCACCACCTGGACGGTCTCCGATCCCGAACCGTCATCGGCCACCAGGACCTGCAGTGGCATTTCCTGCTGGCGTGCGACGCTGGCCAGCACCCGGTCCAGCGCACGCGGCCGGTTGTAGGTGGAGATGATCAGCGAGACCGTCGGTCGGCCTTCACGGCGTGCCGCAGGCGTGCCCCTGCAGGTGATGGTCCATTACGTCAGCGTTCCCCGGCATGCAGCGCGCGTACAGCCCGCCCCAGTTCGATCAGCTCGGCGTGCGTGCCGGATTCGACAATGCGGCCATCATCCAGCACCAGGATGCGGTCGGCCTTCTCGATGGTGGAGAGCCGGTGCGCGATGATCAGCGTGGTCTGGCCATGCATCAGCTTGTCCAGCGCCGCCTGCACGAAGCGCTCGGACTCGTTGTCCAGCGCCGAAGTGGCCTCGTCCAGCACCAGGATCGGTGCGTTCTTCAAAAGCGCCTGGGCAATCGACAGCCGCTGCCGCTGGCCGCCCGAGAGCCGGATGCCGTTGTCACCGATCATCGTGTTGATGCCATCGGGCAGCGACGCCACGAACTCGGTCAGATAGGCCGCATCCAGCGCCGCCCGCACATCGGCCTCGCTGGCGCCCCGCCGACCGCCATAGGCCACGTTGTTGGCAATGGTGTCGTTGAAGAGCATCACCCTGCTGGCTCACCCAGGCAATCTGACGGCGCAGGCTCTCCAGCTTCAGCGACTCGATGGGGATGTCGTCAAGCAGGATGCGCCCGTCCGTCACCGAGTAGAAGCGCGGGATGAGATTGGCCAGCGTGGTCTTGCCGCCGCCCGAGCCCCCCACCAGCGCCACCGTCTCGCCCGCCTTGATCTCAAGATCGATGCCCTTGAGCGCCAGGCTGGTGCTGCCCTCGTAGCCGAAGCGCACGCCCTCGAAGCGCAGGGCACCCTTTGGCCCGCTCGATCTCCTGGGTGCCGTGGTCATTCTCGATGGGCTCATCGATGAAATGGAACACCGCATCAGCTGCTGCAAAGGCACGCTGCAGCTGACCGTTCACGTCGGCCAGGTGCTTGAGCGGGTTCAGGATCATCAGCATGGCGGTCAGGAACGACACGAAGCCGCCCACCGTGGTGCGGTCCCGCTGCGACTGGTAGAGCGCCAGCGCGATCACCAGCGACACCGCCACCGCCGCCATCACCTGCGTGATGGGCACCAGCAGCGACGAAGCCACCGTCATCCGTCGCGCAAAGCCCTGCAACTGCCGGCTGGCCGCCGCGAAAACGGCTGCGCTCGTGCTCCCTGCCCGGCATAGACCTTGATGACCGGGTTGCCGTGGATGGCCTCGCCCACCACACTGGTGAGCTCACCCGTGTAGCGCAGCTGCTCGCCCGACAGTCGCCGCATACGGCGAGAAAACGCGCCAACCGCCAGCGCCACCATCGGGATCAGCACGAAAGGCGATCATCGTGAGCTGCCAGTTCAGGTACAGCAGCCAGCCCAGCAGACCCAGGATCACGCAGGTGTCGCGCACCATGATCACCAGCACCGAGGCCAGCGACTGCGTGACGTTCTGCACGTCGTTGACCAGCCGCGCGATGATGGTGCCCGCCGAATGGGTCGAGAAATAGCTCACCGGCATCTGCACCAGACGGTCGAACATCTGCTTGCGCAGGTCGTACAGCACCGAGTTCGACACCTCATTCATCGCGTAGTTCATGGTGAACGTGAACATGCCACGCCCCACGAAGAGCCCGATGATCATCAGCGGCGCCGTCCACATCAGCTGCGGATTGCCCTTGCCGCCGAAACCGTCGTCCAGCAAGTGCTGCATGATGGCGGGCAGCGCCGTCTCGGTCGAGCCGGTCAGCATCATCGCCACCACCCCCAGCGCAAATACCCGCCAGTGCGGCCGCACATAACGGAACAGCCGCGCCAGCAGCACCCGCTCGCTGGAGGGCTGCCGGATGGTGGGATTCTCTGCCGGTTTGGCCGCCGCCTCCGTGCCCGCCTTTGTCCGGGCCGGATGCCTTGACGGTGGCCTCGTCCGTCCGGTCTGCCTTTTCCTTGTCCTTCGCCAAATCAGCTCCGCTCATCGATAGCGCATCTCGACCCTGTGCTCGGTCAGCCAGCCCTTCAGGCCAGCCAGCAAGGCATCATCAGGTCGCACTGCCCATTGCGTCCCAGCCGCAGAACGGCGGTCGCACTGTCACTGTAATAATGAATTTCCACCGGACAACCTCGCCCTGGCTTCCATCCACCCGGTGTGGCATCAACAGCTCCCCTGAGCCGCGCCGCATCGGGCTTGCCGGCGATGGTCAGCTGCAGCGCCCGGGCATTCTCGCCGCGCGCCGTGCCCAGGTCCAGGATGCGCTCCACCGACAGCCGGTGGCCGCCGCTGTAGTCATCCTTGGAAAGCTTGCCCTGCACCACCACCAGCTCGTCTTCCTTCAGCAGGTGCTTGTACTGGTCCCACGCCTCCGGAAAGACCGCGATCTCCTCGGTGCCTGATCCGTCATCCAGCATGACGCGCACCATCTTGCCGCGCCGCGTCATGGCCGTGGACAGACCCGAGACGATGCCCGCCACCGTCACCGGGGTGGACCTGAAATGCTTGCCGACGATCTTTTCCAGATCGCCGATGCGTGTCTTCACGAAGCGGCGCACCTCGTCCCGACAGGCATCGAACAGGTGCCCCGTCAGGAAGTAGCCCAGTGCGCCCTTCTCTTCCAGCAGCCGCTGGCGGTCGTCCCAGCGCTCGGCCGGCAGCCATTCGCGTGCCGGCGCCTCGTCGGAGCCCCCGAAGAAGGCGTCATCGAACAGCCCACCCCTGGCCGGCCGCCTGCTCGCGCGCCTCTGCTCGGCCGCCTCCATTGCCTGCGGCACGTTGGCCAGCAGCCGCGCCCGATCCGGATCCAGCCGGTCGAAGGCACCCGCACGCACCAGCGCCTCGATGGTGCGGCGGTTGATCAGCTTGCGGTCGATCCGCTCGCAGAAATCGAAAGAGATCGATGAACGGACCGCCCGCCTCGCGGGCCGCCACCACGTTCTCGATGGCCGACTGCCTGACCCCTTCACGCCGCCCAGCCCGTAGCGGATGGCGCGCGGGGCCGCCGGCTCGAAGCGATAGGCCGATGCGTTGATGTCGGGCGGCTGCACCTCCACCTGGTTGGCCTGGGCATCACGCACGAAGATCTGCACCTTGTCCGTGTCGTCCATGTCCGACGACAGCGTCGCCGCCATGAACTCGGCCGGATAATGCGCCTTCAGCCATGCCGTCTGGTAGGTGACCACCGCATAGGCCGCCGTGTGCGACTTGTTGAAGCCGTACTCGGCAAACTCTCCATCAGGTCGAAGAGCTGGCTGGCCAGATCCGGATCCTGGCCCTTTGGCCGCAGCGCCTTCCATGAAGGTCTTGCGCTGCTTGGCCATTTCCTCGGCCTTCTTCTTGCCCATCGCCCGGCGCAGCAGGTCCGCACCGCCCAGCGTGTAGCCGGCGATGATCTGCGAGATCTGCATCACCTGCTCCTGGTAGACGATGACCCCGTAGGTGGGCTCCAGGCAATCCTTCAGGTCCGGATGGAAATAGTCGATGGCCTGCTCGCCGCGCTTTCGCAGGATGAAGTCGTCCACCATGCCCGAGCCCAGCGGTCCCGGCCGGTACAGCGCCAGCACAGCGATGATGTCCTCGAAACGGTCGGGCTGAAGCTTTCTCAGCAGCTTCTTCATCCCGTCACTTTCCACCTGGAAGATGGCGACCGTGTTGCCGTCACGCAGGATCTGATAGGCCGCCTGGTCGTCGAAGCCCAGGTTGTCCAGGTCCACCGGCTCCTGCCCCTCGCGCGCGCGCCGCTCGTTCACGTAGCGCACCGCCAGGTCGATGATGGTGAGGTTTCGCAGGCCCAGGAAGTCGAACTTCACCAGGCCCACCGCCTCCACGTCGTCCTTGTCGTACTGGCTGACCACCGAATCGGTGCCCGGCGCCCGGTAGAGCGGGACAGAAGTCCGTGAGCTTGCCCGGCGCAATCAGCACGCCCACCCGGCGTGCATGCCGATGTTGCGGGTCATGTCCTCCAGCGGCCGCGCCAGCGCGAACAGCTCCGCCACCCTCCTCGTTGGCCAGCCGCTCGGCCAGCTGCGGCTCGGCCTTGAGCGCCTTGTCCAGCGACAGCGGCTTGGCCTGCTCGATCGGGATCAGCTTGGAGAGCTGGTCGCAGAAGTTGTAGGGCATGTCCAGCACCCGGCCCGCATCGCGGATCACCGCCTTGCTGGCCATCGTGCCGAAGGTGGCGATCTGCGACACCGCGTCGTAGCCGTACTTGCGGCGCACGTACTCGATCACCTTGCCCCGGTTGTCCTGGCAGAAGTCGATGTCGAAGTCGGGCATCGACACCCGTTCCGGGTTCAGGAAGCGCTCGAACAGCAGGGCGTACGGCAGCGGATCCAGATCGGTGATGCCCAGCGAGAACGCCACCAGCGAACCCGCACCTGAACCCCGCCCCGGCCCCACCGGCACCCCTGTTCTGCTTGGCCCAGACGATGAAGTCCGCCACGATGAGGAAGTAGCCCGGGAACCCCATCTTGATGATGGTCTCGCACTCGCGCTTGAGCCGCGCTCGTACTCGGGCGCCTTCTGCGCCCGCACCTCCGGATCGGGATAGAGCCTCCCAGCCGCTTTGCCAGCCCGTCCTCGGCCTGGTGAACCAGATACTCCTCGATCGACACCCCTTCCGGCGTCGGGTAGATGGGCAGCTGCGGGTTGCCCAGCCGCAGCGTCACCGCACAGCGTCGCGCGATCTCGACCGAGTTGGCCAGCGCCGCCGGCAGGTCGGCGAACAGCGCCATCATCTCGCGCGCGCGTGCGGAAATACTGCGTCGGCTGGAAGCGCCGCACCCGCTTCGGATCGGCCAGCACCTCGCCTTCGGCAATGCACACCCGCGCCTCGTGCGCCCGAAAATCCTCCTCGCGCAGGAACTGGATGGGGTGCGTGGCCACCAGCGGCAGGTCCAGCTCCACCGCCAGCCGCGCCGTGGCCCGCGTGCAGCTCTCGGCCTCGGGCGTGCCGTCGCGCTGCACCTCCAGATAGAAGGCGTCCGGGAACGCCGCGGCCCAGTGTTGCGCCGCCTCGACCGCCCGGGCATGGTTGCCCGCCAGCAGGAACTGGCCCACCTCGCCGCCACCGGCCCCCGACAGCGCGATCAGCCCGCCGGTCGTCTCTGCCGTCAGCCATTCGGGCAGCAGCTCGGCATGACCCTTGTACTCGTTCTCCAGCCAGGCCTTGGAAAGCAGCTCGCACAGCCGCCGGTAGCCGGCATTGTTGGCTGCGATCAGCAGCAGCCGGTACGGCCGATCGCGGTTCTCGGCATTGGTGATCCAGACATCGGCCGCGCAGATGGGCTGCAGCCCTTGCCCGAAGCCTGCTTGTAGAACTTCACCCAGCCGAACAGGTTGGACGCATCCGACAGCGCCAGCGCCATCTGCCCGTCTGCCACGGCCGCCGCCACGGCCTCATCCAGCCGCACGATGGAGTCCACCACCGAATACTCGGATCGCATCCGCAGATGGACAAAACCCGGCCCTCCGGGCACCTTTCAGCCACCGACGGCACGACATCGGACACGGCAACATCTGCGGCCACCGACGCCTGGGGGGCAGCGGAAGCGTCGGAAGAAGCGGAAGCGGGGAGGAGACGGCTTGGCTCATCCGCCGATTGTACGTGCCCAAGGGCTCTGGCGGTATGGCAGTCGGGGCCCGGCCTGCCATCACGCCTTCCACGCGTGACGCAGCCTCCGCCCGGCTCGAGCGCCCCTGTGCCCGACGGGGTATAGCTCCCTTCCAGCCTGCCTTCCCGCCACCCCGCCCCGTGCGCAGCCCGGTAGAATCCTCCCATCATGCCGAACACCCTACCTGAACCTGGCCGCCTACCAGTTTGCCGACCTCGACGACCTGCCCGGGCTGCGCGCCCACCTGCTGGCCGAAGGTCGCCGCCTGGACATGCGTGGCACCATCCTGCTCACCCCCGAAGGCGTCAACATCATGCTGAGCGGGCCGACAGACAACGCCCGCGCCTTTGCCGACGAGCTGCGCAGCCTGCCCCCGCTGGCCGACATGCACATCAAGGAAAGTCTGTCGGACGAGCAGAGCTTCAACCGCTTCCTGGTGAAGATCAAGCGCGAGACCATCACCTTCCGCCAGCCCGGCATCCGTCCGGCCGACGGCCGCGCCGCCACCGTCTCGCCCGAGACCCTGGCCCGCTGGATCGACGAAGGCCACGACGACGACGGCCGCGACATCGCCATCATCGACACCCGCAACGACTTCGAGGTCCAGGTCGGCCACTTCCACGGCGCCATCAACCCGCACATCACCAAGTTCACCGAGCTGCCCACCGCCCTGGAGACCCACCGCCCCCCAACTGGCCGGCAAAGCGCATCGTCACCTACTGCACCGGCGGCATCCGCTGCGAGAAGGCAGCCCTCTGGATGGCCGCCAACGGCTACGACAACGTCGTCCAGCTTGACGGCGGCGTGCTGGACTACTTCGAACACACGCGGTGGCAAGCACTGGGACGGCGAACTCTTCGTCTTTGACCGCCGTGTCTCCCTCACCACCGACCTGGCCCCCGGCACCTGGGAACAGGACTTCGACACCCGCACCGTCCATCCCGCACCGAAGCACGACACCGCCTCCCAGCCCCCCAGCCAGGGAAGCTGACCGACTGCCCGCCCGCTTGCCTGCGGGCACCATCGCCCCCATATCCTGACGCGCCGGGCACACTCGCCCGGCATACCCAGCGTCACCCTCCCTGCACGATCCCCAGTCCCTCCCCAGTCTTCACCACGCCATGGCCGCCACCACCCTCACCGTCACCCTCTGGCTGATCGGCATCACGCTGATCCTCATCGGCGTCGCCGGCACCGTGCTGCCTGCACTGCCCGGCGTCTTCTTCGTCTTCCTGGGCATCCTGCTCTCGGCCTGGATCGACGACTTCTCCGTCGTCAGCGGCCTGACCGTCGGCATCTGCCTGGCCATCACCATCGTGGCCTGGGTGCTGGACTACATCGCCGGCATCCTGGGCGCCAAGAAGGTTGGGCGCCAGCCGTGAAGCCATCGTCGGCTCCTTCATCGGCACCATCGCCGGTGTCTTCAGCGGCCTGTGGGGCCTGCTGTTCATGCCCCTGCTGGGCGCCGCCATCGGCCAGTACCTCTACGACCGCGACCTCATCCGCGCCCGCAACGTCGGCATCGCCACCTGGCTGGGCATGGTCATCGGCATGCTCATCAAGATCGCCCTCACCTTCCTGATGATCGGCATCTTCGTCTTTCGCGCTGGTCACGCCGTAAGGTCCCAAGGTCCAGGTCCAAGGTCCAAGGTCCAAGGTCCAAGGTCAGAGTATGGATCGGGCCCCTTCAAAGGCCCCTTTCGACAAGACGTCACGATCCCCAGGAGCAGCAAGGAGACGCTGCTCACCTGGGGGCAGGCCCATCCGCCCTCAGCCCGATCAGCCCAGCAGGGAGCGGCATGACCCATGGCATGCCCGCATCATTCATCGGTGCATCTCGCACTTCTCGAATGAGACCTCGAGCCGACCCAGCTTTGGCTCGCCACAGGCAAACAGATGGGCACCGCCAGCCCACAGAAGCGCAAGAAAGGACACGAAGACAACCATCTTCGCCAGATCCAGAAACAGGACGCGCCATCCCTGGCCCCTCGTCGCCCGCCACATCCTCCGGCTTCACGCGACCACCCACATCCCCTGGGCGCAGCACCCTCATTCCCCTGGCCTGATCAGGCCCTGCCTTTCCGGGGATGAGGGATGATCCAGCCCCTGCCGTTCCAAAAGCCGCTGACCACCGCAACGCCTTTGGCCACGCCTTCCTCTGCAGAACGGACCGTCTGATTGCCACCCTTGCCCCCTTCCTCCCTGACGTCCGAAGCCCTACCTTCCAGAAGCGCAATCCGGGCTTCCATGGCAGCCGTCCTTTGCCGGATGACTTCCACCAGCTGCTTTCCGGCCAACGCCCTTGCCCTTCGTGCCCCTCACATCCCGAACCACCAGCAGAGCCAGCACCAGCAGCCCCACCACGACAGTGCCCTTTCCTGTCGAAGATCAGAAAGAACAGCAAACATCAACAGGGAAATCGAGGACCTCATGGCCGCTCTGAAGGATTGAGAGCAGCGGAATGCCAACGATCGAGAACGCAAGCCACTTTCTCATGAAACACCCACATCAATCGACGTACTTGTCATTGCGTTGGCAGCACCACAGAGCCAACAAGACCAGGAAAAAACAATGCCACGCCTCATGGCCTCTTGGCCCCTCGGCGGCTCTCTGAGCGCCCACCATCCCAGGTGGAACGATCACCCGAAGTTCACACCAAAGCCGTTCGTGGCAGCGATCTCGCCCCTATCGAACAGAAAGAAGCAAGCCATCATCAGGAACAGCAACCACCCCCAGAACAACAGCCCCTCCACATCACGAAGGGAAACCTTCTCCTTGTCCGAGCGTTGGTCAGCGGATGATGAATGCGCGCTTCCAGCCAACATCTCGCCTTCCTCGCGGAGGCTGGCGCCCCTTCGCGCCGCCGAAGCCCATCTCTCGCCCGGCGTCGTCTCCCATGGATCTCTGCTGCGACCAGAAGCAGGGACACAGGGCACCACGCCTCCCTGGACAAGATAGAGCAACAGTGTGAACAGCGCCTCCATGGGCCCCTCACGAGAGATCATCGCCATGACAAGAACCACGCCGATGGACGCAAAGATCCATTTCCATCGGCCATACCGCCTTCTGCTCACCGTTGCCCTCGACTCCGGATCCTGCGCAACACCATCACGCCCAACATTGGCCTTCAGACACTTCTCTGATTCACGCATTTCCATCTCTCCAACCCAGTCCTTTGAACCGAAACGAGAACATCCGCTCATCAAGGCTGACGACAGTAGCTGCTGTACTTGCTGTCCAGAAGGATCTGGGTTCTCTTCAGGTAATCGCAATAGACAGCCATATTGATATACCTGACAAGAACTCCTTCTGACATACCTGATTCTGCAACCCTACCTTGCTCCCTCATGCGCTTGTAATCCTCAAGGGTTGCCGTCCTTCTCAACCCAATCTCTTCAAGCTCCGGGTTCCCACCCAACCCAAGGATGGATAAAATCCTCTATCAAAATGGACGAACCCATCATATTTCCGTCTTATAGTCACTAACAATACGCTCCATCTTGAAGAATTTCTCGACCATCTCTACCTTCTATGCTCATTCCCATCTCCATGGACAACCGGGCATGTCAACCCTCTTCAGGCCATCGGGCAAATCACCCAATTTGACCCCGGCTCGTTCCGCCCTTTCCATAAGAACCCAAAGAGCGATATCCGAAAGATCACCATCCGGCTCACTCGTCCCTGGCGCGGGATAGCCTCTCCAATGTCTGAATGGGCACCTGCCATCATGAACTCCTCACGGATTCCAACAATATTAAAACTGGAATCCATTCTCGCAGCACTTCCCGCCCCTATCTTTGTACCCCTCATAGGAACTGTATTTACCTGACTACCCAATGAAGCTCCATCGAACAGTTCTCCTCGCACATCATGTGCAGCGATGATGTTCACGACATGCTCCCACTTTTCGCTCACCTCCATGGGTTTGCAAGCCGTCTCCCAGTTCTCCACCCCGTCATACATGTTGGTGAAGACTGGGTCCATCAGCCCCATGAAGCGCAGCTTTCACCTGGCCAGCCTTGGCCGCATCGATTTCCCCTGACTCCAGCTTCCTGGCAATGATTCGCCCAAACTCCAGGGCCTGAACAGCACCCCGTGAGAAACCGACCACGTCGATGTTCAGTGTCTCTCCTTCCTTCAGTTGTTCGACCGCCTTCATGAAACGGCCGACCTGGTAGTTGACGTTGTCCTTCCACTTGTCTGCAGTGATGGGCTTCGCAGCCACTCTCGGTGAACAGGCCCGCTTGTCCTGTTGTACGCCGCATGTGGCTGAAATTCGACACCCACACCCTCCAGGTACGGCCGCAGTACATCGCCTCCCGGCCCGTTGGCCTTCGCGTCATAGGCCTGGTAGAAGTGCCAGATGTTCGTCGGCTTTGTCCGGCGCGTTGTACGTTCCCGTCAAAGGCAAACAGCATCAGGCCCGTCGGGTCGACGTTGCGCATCGGATCGGCATCCACGTACAGGTACGGGTTGGGCCCTCGCACGCAGCCCCAGCGGGTCCGGTGAAACATAGCGTCCCAGCCTGGGGTCATAGTCCCGGCGCATGTTGTAGTAGAGACCGGTTGCTGCATCGGCCCACTGACCGGGGAAAGCGCAGCATGGGGTCAACACCAAACAGCCGTGCAGAATCTTTCCGGAAATGCCACCGGTCCATGCTGATGCCTCAGGCTCGCCAAACGGCCCATACTGCTGCTGCCAGACAATGCGCCCTTCCGTGTCGGATCGCATCATCGGCAGGCCGCGATGATCCACATGCAGCCAGTCGATGCTCAGCGTACCGGCCTCTGTCGAAGAGCCAGCCTTTCTGCCCCCGGGCTGCGCTCCATGACAGCCACCGGAATCTCGCCCTCATGCCACCACAGGCGCATGCCTTCATGGGCGGTCGTTACCTGTGCCTGCAATCGACCTTCCACGTAGTCGTAAAAGTCCCATTGATGCTCCTGCGGCGTGCTACCCGCTCACCCCTGATGGTTATAGTAGTAGCGGATGCTGCGACCATCCGCATGCACCATGGACAGGATCTGGCCGCCCGGGTGCCAGGTCAGTTTCCAGTCATTCCATTGCAGGGGACGGCCTGCGGCATCGTATTCCACACCCGCCAGACGGTTGCTGCTCCTTCAGGTATGCAGATCGAACACCGCTGACATGTGCCGAGATATTATCCGAATCACCGGCGTTGGCGTTGGCGTTGCGTTGGCGTTGGCGTTGGCAGTGATCATGCTTCCCGCTGAACAGCCGGTTGCCGCTGGCATCATAGGCATACCACCAGGCACTCTCATCCGACTGACCGGAAGCAGCCATGTCCACGGACACTGACGTGCGTCCCCATCCAGCTCAGCCGACGTTCTGGTCCGTTCGCCATCACCGAAGTTGGCTGCAGTTCGCGGCATCCAGCTGGGTGCGCTGCGCAATGATCAGCCGCCCCGCCGGATCGTAGGCAAACTGCTGCGATGTGTTCGCGTATCGATGCGCGCCACCTTGCCATCTGCCCGATAGCCATAGCGCATCGAGTACAGCGCATTTCCATCAGGTGATGCAGCACCCAGTCGACTTTCCCGGAACGTCGCCAGACGGCCTTCCCCATTCCACGACAGCTGCCGCTGCACACCGCTGCCCAGCAGCCCAGTGGTCCTCCACAGCCCCTGCCATCAACGGCGCTGCCCACCAGCTCGCGACGGTAGAGCAACCGTGCCGGTGCCTTCGCATGCTCCTTCAGCGTCACTTCCACTGCGGGTGACTTTCCGTCACGCCCCTGCTGCGGGGCACGATGCACCACACTTCCATCCGGCAACGTCACCTGATCCGGCTGCGACTGGTTGGCAGCATAGGTGTACTGGTACCGGAAGGTCTTCGTCACGACACCGTTTTCCGGATGGAGATCGACCTGGCGTTCGACTGACACGTCCCTGCGCATCGTGACGATAGTGCTCCGTGACGTTGCTGCCCTGCACCTCCGCCAGCCAGCGGCCCCTCATAGCGGTAGCGGGTCTCGTCGCGGAAGCCGTCCGGGGACATCACGGTCTTCACCAGCGGACGGTCCCAGGCATCCCGCACGAAGGTCACGACGGCGCCCGTGGCATCGGTCTCGCGCACCACGCGGTCTGCCTCGTCGTAATGGATCGTGTCCGTGCCCGCATCCGGCGAGACGATCTGCACCACACGATTGAAATCGTCCAGCCGGATGGTCTGCTGCACGCCGTTGTCGGCCACATGGCGCAGGGCCCCGGCCTCGGCATGAAAGCGCCCGACATCCTCCAGCCAGGCCATGCTGCTGCCTGCCCAGCCATCGGTGCTGCTGGACACTTCACGTCCCAGAGCATCCACCAGCGTCCAGCGCGAATTGCCCTGAGCATCGTCGCCATCACGACGCACCTGCACCGTATCCTCCGACCCGGGCAACGGTCCGTCGATATGGGTCAGCAGCCCTTGTCGTCATAATGCGCCGTCGTCGTGCGACTGACCGGCTGCCCCAGGCTGTAGCCGGATTCGGTCAGCGTGACCGGCAGCACGCCCCTGCCATGGTCCGGTAGGTGAATCGCACCTGGTACATCCTGCCAGGCTCGACACTGGGCCGCTCGACCAGCGTGGGGTACGGGTTGCTCAGATCGGCATATTCATAGCGGCGATGCAGCTGCCATGCTATCTCTGCAAAAGCGGGAAGCAATCGGCCCCTTTTTCTGGGTGGAAACCTCTTTCTTGCGCTCACGCCATGTGCGCATGTAGACCGCCTGGGTGCGGCCGTGCATGTCCCGTTCGAAACGAAATTCCCGGTGGAAAGACTGGCGCATGGCATCCACCCTCTGATGCATGCCCACCATATGACCGGCTTCGTCATAGCGGTAGTCCCTGATCAGCCAGACGGCAATGCGCGCACTGCTGGCCGGTAATGGATAGCGTCTGCCAGCTGCCATTGAAGTTTCGATACCGATAGGTCTGCTTGCGCCCCTGCCGGTCCTCGACCTCGGTCTGCAGCACGCCCGCCGCATCGGCCGACTGGTATCCAAACTGCATCCGCTCGCCCTGCCAGCCCCTCATACTGTCGTACCCTGCCCTGCGCGTCATAGTGCCACTGGCTGAGCGTCACGCGTCGTTTCAGGGCGGGTCGACGCCACCTCGATAGCCGTCAGCGCAAACGGAAAGCCGGGATCCTCGTAGCGATGAGAGACGCCGGTTGCCGGAGGGCGTTTCCGCGGCCGCCAGCTGACCGGCAGGCAATACCTTGTAGCGCCATGTCCCTTGCGGGGTGATCAATGGCCATCAGGTGATTCTGACGATCGTAGCGGAAGCGCATGGTGCGACCCTCCGGATCCACCACCGACAGGATCCGCCCACCCGGCGCACGCTCGATGCGCAGCACATGCGTGTCCAGCCGGATGGCCAGCAGCCAGCCTTCCGTATTGAAGTCCAGCTCCCGTCCGTCCGGCCAGCGCCACCGATACCCGCCCTGGGGCAACGACGTGACCGTACCGTCCTCAGGGCTCCGAACCCACACACTGCATGGCCTGCTGCCGGCATGGGCCCCTGCCCGACCGCGGAAGCCCCCACCTTCCAGGCTGCACGATCCCCTCCGACACATCCGGGCCGCCAGAAGATGCGCCGCATGCCGTCGGCCTGGACGATCTGGATCTGTCTTGCGGGTTGCAAACAGCCGCGTGTCATAGGAAAATGCCACGCGCGCCCCAGCGCACCATCCACGGCAGCCAGCGACGAGTTGTAGTGACGGCGGATCTCCAGCCCCAGCGGCCCGTCCAGCGGCTCCGCATCCAGGTCCATCTGCACCTTCTGCCCTGTCTGCGGATTGACGGGGTTGCCCACCCCCACCCGCACGCTCTTCTTGCTGGGCATGCTGGCCACCCCAGGGCGGCGCAGGGCGCCCTCGGTCGGCGTGGCGCTGCAGCGGTTGCGGACATCCGCGCCCCAGGTGCTCAGCTTCTGCTCGGCGGTGGGCCTGGGCTGGTCATCAGCGATGCGATAGGGAATGTCAGCGATGAGGGCAGAAACGGAGCAGGCACCGAGGGATACCGATTCGGGAGTCTCCAGCGGAGGCGCCTTGTCGTTGTCCTTCACCGTTCCCGCTGGATCCACGACATCCGCCGGCCTCTCGGGCGCGCTGTCGGACTTCCTGACCTTGCCCTTGGAAACGCCTGATCCCGTAGCCCCGCCACGGCTGCCCCACGCTGTGCCACGCCGGCCCCTTCTCCCGCCACGCCCACCCAGGCACCAGCAGCGACAGCGACACCACACCGACGACTCTGTATCCCAGCTTCATGTCCAGCCCTCGTTCCCGCAGGATTTCCGACGGGCTGAACTCTGACGGATCACGCCGCCTCTGCCGATCCGGCAAACGAACGAGGGCGGGATTCCATCACGGCGCGAGCTAGCCATCCGGATGATCGAGCCGTGCCGCTTCCAAAAGACGGGCTGCTCCGTTCTCTCTACCCGGACGGCCACGATCACGCGCCCAACCGCGGGAGCTACGCCAAAGCGAGACTTAGAATGCCTCCATGCCGTCCCCGCTGCTCTTCCCGCCATCTGTTTCGCAGGCGTCCGCCAACACGGCGGCCGCGAGGCACGCGACACTGCGCGCAACGCCCGCCCCTACGTGGGCCGCTTTCGCCCCCTCGCCCAGCGGGCCGCTGCATGCCGGCTCGGTGGTGGCCGCCCTGGCCAGTTACCTGGATGCACGCGCGCACGACGGCACCTGGCTGCTGCGCATCGAGGGACATCGATCCGCCCCGGGCTGAGCCCGGCTCGGATATCCGCATTCGCCACCAGCTGCAGTTCCTGGGGTCTGCACTGGGACGCACCGCCCTGGTACCAGTCGGCGCGCGTGGACCGCTACCAGGCGGCCTTCGACTGGCTGGAAGGACCAGGGGCCATCTCTATGGCTGCGGCTGCACCCGCAGGGAGATCACCCAGCCTGGCAGGCCCGATGGCAGCAGATAATTCAGAATTCAGACGCTGTCCGTCTGGCCCAGATGCCCGGAGGAGACCCCCTATCTGGGCACCTGCCGCCATGGTCTGCCTCCCGGACGACAGGCGCGGAGCCTGGCGATTCCGGACGACCGAAGGACACGTGGACTTCGAGGATCGCTGGCTGGGCTGGCAACGGCAGCACCCCGTACAGGATTGCGGTGATTTTGTATTACGGCGTGCCGATGGCGTCTGGGGCCTACCAGCTGGCCGTGGTGGTGGACGACGCCGAGGCAGGGTATCACCGACATCGTGCGCGGCGCCGACCTGCTGAGCTCCACCGGCCGACAGATGCAGCTTCAGCAGGCGCTGGGCATGCAACACCCTGCGTTATCTGCACCTGCCGCTGCTGATGGGTGAGAACGGTCAGAAGTCTCGAAGCAGAACGGCGCGCCCGGCATCGACGACTCGGGACGCATCGAGCCCTCCGTCATTCTGAATGCAGCTGCCCAGGCCCTGGGGCTGCGTCCCGCACTGGCAGCCGGGACCCGCAGCGCTGGCTGCACGCCGCCACCGAGCAGTGGCGGGCGCGCTTCGACCCGGCCTGATGGGTTACAGCACCACCAGACTCAGCAGCCAGATGAACAGGATCGCAACGATCCCCTGCACGGCCGTGGCCGCCGTCTGGGCCCGCAGAGCCTGAGCCACGCTCATGCGCGAGAACTGGGTGACCACCCAGAAGTAGGAGTCGTTGGCGTGAGAGACCGTCATCGCCCCGGCGCCGATGGCCATCACGCACAGCAGACGTCCCATCTCGCTGTCCAGGCCGATGGAGGCCATCAACGGCGCCACCAGGGTGGAGGTCGTCACCAGCGACACGGTGCTGGAACCTTGCGCGGTCTTGAGCGCCGCTGCCACCACGAAGGGCATAAACACGCCCAGTCCCAGGCTGGACAGCGTATGACCCAGATAGCTGCCCACCGGGGTTTCCTTGATCACGGCCCCCAGAAGGCGCCCCCGGCCCCGGTGATCAGCAGGATGGGCGCCGCCAGCACCAGGCCCTGCGTGATCAGCGCACTGATGCGCTCGGTCCGGTCTTCACCCCGGATCAGCAGCAGCGAGAACAGGAAGCTGATCAGCAGCGCACACAGCGGCTTACCCAGGAAGGCGGCGGCCGTGAACAGCAGGCCCGAGCCCAGCGGCCGCGACGGGAAAAAGGCGGCCACCGAGCCGATGCAGATCAGCGCGATGGGCAGCACGATCGGCATGAAGGCCATCAGAGGGTGACGGCATCTGGCCGTAGCGGGTCCGATCGGCCGCTCCGTCGGTGTCGTCCCGCATCGGCATAGCGCGTGGCGGCCACGGCATCGGCCGGCGATGAAAGCCTCCCTGTCTGCGGCGTTCACCGAGCCCGCCGTGCTGACCTGCCCGGCAGCGCTCTCACCCTGCGGCTGCTCATGGACGAAGCAGATTGGCCCACAGCCAGCCTGCCAGGGCAGGCAGGTACCGACACCACCAGACCCATGACGATCACCAGCCCCAGGTTGTCGGCCAGGCCCAGGTTGCCCGCAGCCGCGATGGGCCCCGCGTGGGGGCACGAAGTTGTGCGTGGCGTACAGGCCGGTGGCCAGCGCCACGCTCATGGCGATGGAGGAGACCTTCAGGCGTTTTGCCAGCGTTTCCTTCAGCGAGTTGAGAATGACGCAACCGGAATCACAGAACACCGGGAATGGAGACGATGGCCCCGATGACGGACATGGTGAGCGTGGGAAAGCGCTCTCCCAGCACCTTGATGACTGACTCCGCCATGACCACCGCCGCGCTGGTGCGCTCCATCACCAATCCGATGATGGTGCCGAACACGATGACCAGGCCAATGCTGCCCAGGATACTGCTGAAGCCGGTACCGACCGTGTCGGCAATCTTGGGCAGCGGACGATCTAGAAGAAGGCCGTGAGGAACGCGGCCAGGACCAGCACCAGGAACGGGTGCCACTTCAGCTTCGCCGTGCTGAAGACAATGAACGCGATGACGATGGCGAGCCCAATGATCGTCATGATCCCCTCTTCTTTGGAAATTGTCGTGTGATGACAACTATAAAGAGATCAAATGACGAAAGCAAAACCCCGCCTGGGCCTACCAACAATGCCTGGCGTTGCGGGCACAAGGCGGGACAGCCATCAGAAACGGAAGAACGTCGCCAACCGCCCCAAGCCGATATCAGCCCCCCGGCTTGCCCCCCAGCAGCACGGGCCAGCTTGTTCGCGGGACGGCGGATGGCGCTGGAAGGCGCAGAGCCCCGACGACCGGACGCGGGCTGCGGGCGCCCCCTGGATGACGGCCGGCGTGTCGGTGCTGGCGCCGACTGAAGCCGATGCCCGCCCCCGCTCCTGTGCATCTGCAGCCGCTGCCGCCGGCTCTGCTGGGCACATAGGGCGCATGAAAAGAGCGGATCGTCGACCACGGGCTGCGGCGCAGGGATAGCGGGCAGCGCGTTCGGCACTGGGCGCATGGCCGCGCAGGTTGCCCTCGCGGCGGCTGCCGCGATCACGACCGAGCGTGACGGCGCGCCGATGCCGCTGCGAATCCTCGCTGCGTGCCGTCGCCTCGCCACCGTCACGGTGGGCCGCGACGGTCATCCCGACTGCGACGCTCACTCCCGGCCGCGCGCAGAAGCCGGCAGCTGCAGTTCCTGCACGTCCAGCTTGCGCTTGGTGAGCTTCTCGATCTCGGCCAGCGCCTTCTGGTCATGGTCGACCATCAGCGACAGTGCCATGCCGGAGGCGCCGGCACGGCCGGTACGGCCGATGCGGTGCACGTAGTCCTCGGGCGAATGCGGCAGGTCGTAGTTGATGACGGCCGGCAGCTCGGCAATGTCCAGGCCCCGTGCCGCCACGTCGGTGGCCACCAGCACCTTGATCTCGCCGGCCTTGAAGCCGTCCAGCGTCTTCAGGCGCTCCTGCTGGGACTTGTCGCCGTGGATGGCCTCAGCCAGGAAGCCTTCCTTCTGCAGATGGCGGGCCAGACGACCCGCGCCGATCTTGGTGTTGAGAAGACGATGACCTGCTCGATGCCACGCTCACGGATGAGCGCGCCCACCGCGTCGCGCTTGAGGGTCTTCGGAGGGCACGTGGTAGACCGTCTGCTCGACGTTCTCGGCCAGCGTGTTGGGCCGGGCCACCTCGATAAGCTTCGGCTCGTTCAGAAAGCGCTTGGCCAGCTTGCGGATCTCGTCCGAGAAGGTGGCCGAGAACATCAGGTTCTGCCGACGCGGGATTGAGCAGATTGATGATGCGCTGGATGTCGGGCAGGAAAGCCCATGTCCAGCATCCGGTCCGCCTCGTCCAGCACCAGCAGCTGCACCTGCGACAGGTTCACCGACTTCTGCTGCACATGGTCCAGCAGCCGCCCGGCGTGGCGATGAGGATCTCGACGCCGGCGCGCAGCGCATGGTCTGCGGCGTGCATGTCGACGCCACCGAAGACGGCAGCGAACGCAGCGGCGTGAACTGGATGTGGTCTTGACGTTGTCGTGGATCTGGTCGGCCAGCTCCCGCGTGGGCGCGATGATCAGGCGCGGACCGGGTGCCGCGCCGGCGAGGCGCTATGGCTGGCCGACGGCATGAGCGCATTGATGATGGGCAGCGCAAAGCCGGCCGTCTTTCCGGTACCGGTCTGGCAGCGGCCATCACGTCATGGCCCGCCATGACCACCGGAATGGCCTTGGCCTGGATGGGGTAGGTTTGGCGTAGCCGGCGGCAGTGACGGCCTGAGCACGTCGGGATGCAGGCCGAAATCACTGAAGGTGACGGTGGCTGGCTCTGGGCGCCTTCAGGCGCGGGGGCAGTTGACAAAGTCATGGCCCGATTGTAGCCGAATGCCGCCTGAAAACCTGCATGGCAGCCGCCCTGAAGCCATTCAGGCCGTTGCGCGGGCGTCGCACCCATTCACTGTGTCGGACGACTTTCCAGCACATGCCGGGAACCTGCCCGGCAGCCCCAGTGCGCTCCCCTTCATGGTGGCGCGCTGCCTCGATCGGAAGGTAGCCAGGCGCGCACCCGCAACCCGGGATGCGCATTCTCCAGGGCAAGCCGGCCGCCATGGGCCTGAGCCACCAGGCGGCACAGATAGAGTCCCAGCCCCACACCACCGGCATGGCGTGAACGCGCTGCATCGGGACGATGGAAGGGTTCGGCCAGCTTCGAGAGCTGTTCCTCGGGCACACCCGGCCCCCAGTCCCGAACCTCGATGACACAGCCGCCCGTGGGAATCCTGTCGATATGCACCATGGCAATGGCATCCGTGTCCGGGTGCCCCCTGTATGGCCGGGGCTGGCTGCCGTATGGGCTGTCGTGTTCCCGCCTTCATCCGGGCATGGTGCGTCCATACGCGCCCTTCCTGTCGGGATCACGTCCGTCTACCAGCATGTCGCACGGCATTTTCCAGCAGGTTGCGCAGCAGCAGGCGCAGACGGGTGGCGTCCATGCTACTGCGGCGGCAGCTCCGGCTGGCACCTGAAGCACAACCTGCACGCCAGGGTGGCGCGCTCAGCTCGGCGATGACGCTGCGGGCCACGACGGCCAGGTCCAGACTTTCCCTGCTGCAGAGCGACATGGCGATCGGACAGGGCGCTCGCTTTCCAGCAGATCCTCCACCAGGGCAGCCATCTCCCGCAAGTCACGCAGCAGAGCCTCACGCTGCGGGCGCACCTCCGGGTCGTCCTCGGCAGCAGTTCGGTGTGCAGGGCGTGCGCGGGTCAGCGGACTGCGCATCTCGTGACTGATGGCCAGCAGCAGGCTGCGCTTGGCATCCAGCATCTGCCGGATGTCCTCGCCCATCGTGTTGAGCGTCGTGCCAGCTCACCCAGTTCCCCGTGTCGCCGGGTCCAGGCAGCCGGAATGGGGTCGTCGAAATGGCCCTGACCGAAGCGGCGAGCGCCAGCGCTGATGGCATCCAGCGGCCTGAGCGTGCGGCGCACGTACCACCAGGCCAGCAACGTCAGCAGCAGCAGCGCAACCAGCCCCCGGGCCAGAGGATCCGAGCCATCATGCCGTGCCGACATGGCATGGCGGTCGATGCCGAACACGAGCTGATGCCCATCGGGCGTCGAGCGCTCGGTGATCTGCCTGATCTGCTGCCAGCCGGGGGGCTCTGTCGGCCCCACCCACTCTTCCCCGACATGAGCACCACGATGCCCATCCCGCGCTCATCATGACGTGTCCGTCCCGGACATGAGCGCATCCCGACGATGGCAGACCCTCCCACAGTCCCATCACCCTCACGCCCACCAATCATGTTGAGGCTCCTGGGGGATGCGATGCCCATCGGATGACCGGTCCTCGATGCGCACCGTCACCGGCAGGCGCTGCACCAGTGCACGGGCACGTTCGACACTGGGATGGCCATCGACGGTGATCTCTCGGCCAGACGGTCGACATAATCGACCAGCAGCGGCTGGGCTGCCAGCTGCCAGCGCGTGGCTACCACCTGCCGCATGGCGCCGATGAACACGACCACCAGCGCCGCTGCCAACACCAGAAAACACCAGCACCATGCGCAGCTTGATCGAGAACACCAGTCGTGCAGGAAGACCGCGCACGCCGGCGAGGAAGCGCTCCATGAAGGCGCGCCCCTGGGCAAGCCAACGCCTGACGGCCTGCATCATGCCTCCTGCGCCGCAACGTGCCAGCGCATAGCCGACATTGCGCAACGTCTTGATGGCCACCAATGGCTCCAGCTTGCAGGCGCAGGCGGCTGACAACGATGTCCACGGCGCGGCTGTAGAGATCCACCTCGTGGCCTCGCAGCCGACCCAGGATGTCGTCACGGCTGAAGACGCGCCCCGGCTCGCGGGCCAGCATCAGCAGCAGTTCATATTCGGTGCCGGTCAGCGCCACGTCCTCGTCGTGACGCAGCACACTGCGCCGGACGGGATCGATCACCAGCCCTCGAAACGCAGCACCGAGGCACCTTCAGGGTGCACGCCAGCAGAATCCGCGCCGCCCCCGAAGAGGCTGCGCGGAAGCGTCGCAGCACCGACTGCACCTGGGCCACCAGCTCGCGGGGCTCGAAGGGCTTGGGCAGGTAGTCGTCGGCGCCCATTTCCAGGCCCACCACGCGATCGGTCAGCTCTCCACGCGCCGTCAACATGATGATCGGCACCTGGCTGCCCTTCCGGATCTGGCGACAGACCTCGAAAACCGTCCATCTCCGGCAGCATGATGTCGAGAATCGCCGCATCGAAATTCCCCTCCTGAAGCCGCGCGCAGCCCCTTTGAGGGCGTGAACGCCTGCTCAAGCACCAGATCAAAAGCGCTTGAAGTACATGGCCAGCGGAGGTCCCCAGCTGTTCGTCATCGTCGATCAGCAGCACGCGATTCATGGATTCATTCCTGATAGCTGCGCTTTCGCGCCCACCTGGGTTTGGCGACCCCCAGTCCGGTAATGATCAGGATCAGCAGGGACGTTGACCGCCCCACCAATGTCCTCAAACCGGTTTGCCGCCACGATTTTCTCCATATTGGCCACCATGTCCGTCGAGGCAAGCGCCATCATCTCGGCACCAGCGGGCAGTACCACGACAAAGGCAATCAGGGTGACCAGCGCGGCAAGCCCCATGTGCACGCTAAAGCCAGCGGCTGTTCTTCACCGACCAGCTCATCAGCCACAGGCCGACGCCACTAGCCAGGAGCAGCCCAAGCCCCGGCAGCGTGAGAAATTGCGTGGCAGCCGCGATATGCTCGCGGGCTGCCAGAAACCGGCCGCCACTCACGGGACCACCGCCAAGGATCCCGGCCACAATATGCCCGAAGATGGATCCCAGAAACAGGGACAAGACCCATCAGGGTGCAACACCTTCAGGGAAGAGTAGACGAAACGACGCATGATGGAAATCTCCCTGGGGACGAAAAACCTCGGGAAGACAGCGCGAGCACCGTCATGCGTTGACACGGATTGACCGATGCCGCGTACCCTATCACTGGGTTGTTTTCATTTCTGGTCGCCGAAACGCTCTCTCAGCTTCTCGCGCACGACCCGCTGCTGCCCGGCATCCAGACTGTCATAGAAGCTCGCCATGGCATCCACCACTTTCGGGCTGTGCTGCTGCACCGCCTGCAGCTTCTGGTCAACCATGCTCTGGGCCTTGACCCGGTCGAAAGCGCTCTGCCAGCAATCACCTGCTGCAGGTCTGCCGCCATGCCCCTCACCCCAGAGCGCCTGGCGCTGCTCATCCAGCTGGTCAGCCAGCACTTCCAGCTTGGCCCGCTGCCCCACATCTCAAGGACAGCTCCTGACCGACCCGTTCCACCACGTAGGCGCGCCGCTGGGCGGGGTCCTCTCCACGCCAGTGCGATCCACAAGGGCCAGTACTCCCATCCCCAGGGCCCCGTCCCCCGGAAGCCGCATGCCACCACGGCGGAAGTCACCAGCACCACGGCCGTCAGACCAACCAGAACTCGTTTGATTCCCATGAAGTCACCTCTGCAGGGACCCGCCTGGCCATGGTGCCATCTCCTCGGCGGCCATGCGTCTGTCCGGATCCCGTCATGCCCGGAAGAACCGGCATTCAACACGTGCGGGCGAAGTGCCCGGGCACGCTGAACATGGGAGACATGTTCGGGTAACCCGCCGAACCGATCATCTCGTTGCAGTGGCGTTTCTTTTCGTTTTTGTTTCGACGCCCGGCAGCCCCAGTACACCGCCCTCAACAGAAAAACCGGAACGCCCCCTGGAAGGGAACGTTCCGGTCGCCCATCGGCATCAGGACCGACGGGATGGAGGGACCAACAGGCGTTTCAGCCGATCAGGGCTGCTGCAGGTGGCCCGGACCGCCCGGTCCACGTGTCCACCGCCCACCAGGGCCAGGTCCGGGGCCCCACGGGCCGCAGCAGGCCCCCAGGCGCCCAGCACCAGCAGGACGGCGCCCAGGCGCATGACCTTGCGTTGCAGGTTGCTCTTCATGGATTTCCTCCAGGGAATGGTAAAGAATCAGCCCACCATCTTCTCGGGCCGGACCCATTCGTCGAACTGTGCCTCGGTGACAAAGCCCAGCGCCAGGGCAGACGCCTTCAGCGTCGTGCCTTCCTTGTGCGCCTTCTTGGCAATCTGCGCAGCCTTGTCATAGCCGATGTGCGGGTTCAACGCCGTCACCAGCATCAGCGACTGCTCCATCAGCTGGTTGATGCGCGCACGGTTGGGCTCGATGCCGACGGCGCAGTTGTCGTTGAAACTACGGGCACCGTCAGCCAGCAGCCTGACCGATTGCAGCAGGTTGTGCACGATCATCGGCCGATAGACGTTCAGCTCGAAGTTGCCGCTGGCGCCGCCAATGTTGACGGCCACGTCGTTGCCGAAAGACCTGCGCACGCCATGGTCAACGCTTCACACTGCGTGGGGTTGACCTTGCCCGGCATGATCGAGCTGCCCGGCTCGTTCTCGGGGATGGTGATCTCGCCCAGACCCGAACGCGGGCCGCTGGCCAGCCAGCGCACGTCGTTGGCCAGCTGAAGAGCGAAGCGGCGATGGTCTTGAGCACGCCGTGGGTGGCCACCTGGGCATCGGCGGCAGCCAGCGCCTCGAACTTGCTGGGCGCCGTCTTGAAAGGCACGCCCGTCAGGCGGGCGATCTCGGCCGCCACCTTCACGGCGAACTCCAGGGTGCGCATTGAGGCCCGTGCCCACGGCCGTACCGCCCTGAGCCAGCTCCTGCAGGTGCGGCAGCACGTCTTCCAGGTGCTTCAGGCCATGCTCCAGCTGGGCCATGCAGCCTGAGAACTCCTGCCCCAGCGTGAGCGGCGTGGCGTCCTGCAGGTGGGTGCGGCCGATCTTGACGATGTCCTTGAAGGCCTCGGACTTGGCCTTGAGGGTGTCACGCAGCTGCTTTCAGCGACGGGATGAGGTTCTTGTGGATGGCCACGGCCAGCCACGTTCATGGCCGTGGGGAACACGTCGTTGGAGGACTGACCCCGGTTCTACGTCGTCGTGGGGATGGATCTTGCGCGATTCGCCGCGCTCGCCGCCCATCAGCTCGCTGCCGCGGTTGGCCAGAACCTCGTTGAGGTTCATGTTGGTCTGGGTCCCCGAACCGGTCTGCCAGACGGCCAGCGGGAACTCACCATCATGCTCGCCGGCCAGCACCTCGTCGGCGTCCCGTCTCGATGGCCTTGGCCTTGTCGGCTGCCAGCTGCCCCAGTCCGGCGTTGACCGTGGCGGCCGCACGCTTGACGGTAGCCAGCGCCCGGATCAGCTCAGGCGACTGCTTCTCGGTGGAAATCCTGAAGTTCTGCAGCGAACGCTGAGTCTGCGCGCCCCACAGGCGATCGGCAGGGACGGCGATCTCGCCAAAGGTGTCGCGCTCCATGCGCACGGATCCGGTCATGGGAATCTCCTCGGGTTATTGGAAGTAACCGTAACTATAGCGTGTTACGGCCCTCCGTTGCCGAGATAGTTCCCGGAGTCCGTCGGGAAGCCAACAGGGCTCTCAAGGGGGCCCGCAGCAGTTCAGCGCGGCAGGCCGATGATGTCCTCGATGGCGAAGGCCGGACGCGAATCCATCCAGTTCTTCACGACGAACGACAGGGGCCTGTCCCCCACCCCATGGCCAGGCCAAAGGCGCAGATCTGCTCGAACGTGAACTGGGGAGCCGACGATGGCGGCGGGTTCGTCGGGCAGGACGGGCGTGTGCGTGACCTCTGGCATGATCGGATCGGGCAGGCGCGGACCTGGCGGCAGTTGGGAACGGGGGCAAGTCTACGGGCCCTTCGACCCCGTCCCGAGCACGCATGCCGCTGCCGGTCCACCCCGCCAGACTGGCGGCAAGGCCGGGGCACAGACACGACATCGCCAGATGGTCCGGCGTCGCATTCATGCCTCACGCCACCTCGGGCAGGACCGAACACGCTTTCCGACGCCGTGTTCGGGGCCGATGTTCCTCCCCGAACCTGAATGCCCTCTTCCGGGCCGGCGTCATGCCGGACGCCGTCGGATGGCCATGACCCGCCAACCGGATGCGTGGCTCAGCGGGAGCGCGGAGAGACATCAGACAGGCGAGACTGCCCGGACACGGGCCAGGGCATGGCGTCAGCCGATGCAGCCTGACCGCACCGTTCACCACCCATCGGCAACCATCAGCCGCACATTCTGCTGCGCTGCGCCCGAGCGGGCTGCAGCGCAGAATGTGCCCATGGATTTCTTTCTCTCTGAGCTTGGATTAGCGGGTCAGCCTACCCTGGGTGACCCGCTTTTTGCTCATTCGGTCGGCAGGTTGACGGTCACGGTCTTGCCGTTGACGCCGGGGAAATCGGCAAAACAGCGCCTCGATCATGGCGAGGCATCTGCGGCGCAACCGCCGCGGACTCGCTGCGCGTGACCAGCGTGGACTCATAGACACGCTCGCCGGGAATCGGCTCACCCGGCGCCGGTCCGCTTGAAGCTGCCCTCACCCGGTCGATCTGGACCTGAAGGCGGTGACGGTACTGGATGTTCTCGGACGTGCCGCCGATGGGAATACCCAGACCCAGCGCCCCATCCCTGTTCGATAACCGCCCCCAGGCCCAGCGAGACGCTGCTGGACGAGGTGCTTCCGGTGACGCTGCCACCGTCGGTCCGGTATTCGAAAATGCACGACCAGTTCGGCGGCGTGCGGGTCGGTCACGGGGACCAGCCCATGCCTGCGCAGGGCCTCACGGACCCGCAGGGAATAATCGGCATATTCCAGGCTCTCGGCCTGCCCCGGCAGCGGCTGCACGATGAAGTGCCGTCCGGTCCAGGCGTCGGCGCCGGCGTCCTGACGATTGAAGGTGGTGATCTGGGCCGGCGTGGTGCTGGCGCACCCGGCCACCAGGGCGTCACCCCCAGAATGGCCGCCGCCAGCATGCGGCGCGACCGTTGCAGCGATGCCCGCTTCATGTCGAATGTCATCATGGGCAGATGATCCTCGTCGATATGTCGTTCCTGCCCGCATGCCCGGCCCGGATCATTCCGGCCGGGCAGAGTCCATCAGGACTCTTCGTTGACGCGGAATTCCTCGATGTCGTGGCCGGCCTCGACATGAGCGCGCAGCCAGTTGGGCTGCTTGCCCGGCCGGTCCAGGTATTGCCCTCGTCGTCGCGGTAGCGGATGGGCACCGGCTTGCGGGACACGGAGCCCACCGGACGGCCGCGACGGGGACGGGCGCTGCCCTCTTCCGAGGCGGCGCCCAACCGTCCACCGGCCGGCCGGCGGCCGCGACGGATGACCGCACCATTGGCCGAGAACAGGTCGTCCGGCGTCAGTTCATAATCGACGATGGCCTGTCGGATCTGGGCGATGATGCCCTTTCTTTCACGATTCTTGATGGCATCTGCCTGCTTCTGGAGCTTGGCGATTTTCCGGTTGAGGTCGATCAGTGAGGCCATTGTGGTGAATATTCCTGAAAAAGTATGGACGCCCAATGTGGCGTTCCAGCGAAGAAGAATACGCGATTTTTGCCCGCTTGCGAACCAGGAACAGAAAAAATGGATGAAATCCCTCGATCGGGGAATGATCATCGTGTCTTTCCGGAAATGGTTTCGGAGATATCAGCGCAGCATCCGGCAATGCGTGGACAAAAATATCGAAACGAAGTATGCCAGAGACGCACGGGGAACTGCCGTGATTTCCCGACAAAGACCCTGACCACGCCATGGATCTCCCGAACGGGCCCCTGAAACATTTCAGGGTTTCCAGGGGAATCGTCCTGCACGGAGACGGACCACGCACGGAGAGGTGGAAACCGGGCAGGATGGGACGGCAAAAAGGCGCGAGGAGGACAGGCGGATGCACAAAGAATCCGGCACCGCTGCGGGCAGCAAATGAAAAGCCCGCCGATGGGCGGGTACGCCATGAGTGCGCTAATGCCACGGATGCATGCGCCCCTGAGAACCGAGGCGGCACGACAGTAAAGTGTGGTAGGCCGTGTTGGGCTCGGAACCAACGACCAAAGGATTATGCGTACCACTTCGGCTTTCGCCGCCCGTTTCCGGTTCGTGGTCTGGACTCTGTCTTGCCTTTCGGCCTTCCCTGTCGAGTCTCTACACGTTCTCCGACAATCCGAGCTTCGCTCGGCATTGGCACGGCACCGAGGACGGCGCCAGAGCGTCTGCCGAATTTGAGAAGTTCTACCTCGGAGCAGCATGCACTACTCCGGGCAACCCATGTGGCGCTTCCCATGAACGGAACCGGAAGACACACGGCATGCCATGTGCACCCCGGCCGCCGGACGAAGGGAAATGCCCGCCAAGTCCTCTGCTCTGACCAACTGAGCTAACGGCCCACGCGGCTGATTAGTGGCATAGGGTCCGGCCGTGTTGTTATTCTGCCAACCAACCCCATCCCCTGATATGCTGCCGTCCCTTCAGGGAAAAGGCTGCAACGGGGCTTTTTCCTGACCGTCATGGACGCCCGGCCCGAATGAAAGGCCTCCCGGCCGTCGATGACATGCGGCGCCGGCGCCCCGTTTGCATAGGCCTGTCCGATGCAACCTTCCCTGCCCGTCGCCGCTCACTGCCTCAACCCTCCCGTTCCATCTGCCCAAGCCCATGCCTCAACCGCTGGAACAACGTCTCGCCTCCGAACTGTCGATCAGGCCGCAGCAGGTGCAGGCCACCATCGCCCTGCTGGACGAAGGGGCCACCGTGCCGTTCATTGCCCGCTACCGCAAGGAAGTCACCGGCAACCTGGACGACACGCAGCTGCGCCACCCTGTCCGAACGTCTGATCTATCTGCGCGAGCTGGACGCCCGCCGCCAGGCCATCCTGGACTCGATCACCGAACAGGGCAAGCTCACGCCCGAGCTGGCCGCACGCATCGACGAGGCCGACAGCAAGCAGCGACTGGAGGATCTGTACGCCCCTACAAGCCCAAGCGTCGCACCAAAGGCGCAGATTGCCCGCGAAGCCGGACTGGAACCGCTGGCCGATGCCCTGCTGGCCAACCCCACTCTGGTGCCCGAGACCGAGGCAGCCGCCTATCTGAAACCCGCCTTCACCACGCCCGATGGCGACAATCCGGGCGTGGCCGATGCCAAGGCAGCCCTGGACGGTGCGCGGCAGATCCTGATGGAGCGCTTTGCCGAAGACGCTGACCTGGTGGGCCGCCTGCGCGAGTACCCTGCAGGAAAAAGGCCGTGCTCATTTCCAAGGTTGCCGCCGACAAATCGGAAAGCGGTGCCAAGTTTGCCGATTATTTCGATTACCAGGAGCCGCTTTCCGAGATTCCCTCGCACCGTGCACTGGCGCTGCTGCGCGGCCGCCGCGAAGAAGTGCTGACGCTGACGCTGAAACTGCCCGACGAGGTGGATGGCGTGGACGGCCCGGGCTGGTGCGAGCGCACCATTGCCGCCCGGGTTGGGCATTGCCGACCAGAAGCGCCCGGCCGATCCGTGGCTGCTGCAGACGGTGCGCTGGACCTGGCAGATCAAGCTGGGCTGGCAGATCGAGAGCGAACTGATCAACATCCTGCGCGAGAAAGGCCGAGGAAGAAGCCATCCGCGTCTTCGGTCTGAACGTGAAGGATCTGCTGTTGGCGGCACCGGCCGGACGGCGGGTCACGATGGGTCTGGACCCTGGCGTGCGCACCGGCGTGAAGGTGGCGGTGGTGGACGACACCGGCAAGCTGCTGGAGACGGCCACCATCTACCCGCACCAGCCGCGCAACGACTGGACCGGTTCGCTGGCCACGCTGGCCCGACTGTGCGCGACCCACAAGGTGGAGCTGGTGGCCATCGGTAACGGCACCGCCTCACGCGAGACCGACAAGCTGGTGGCCGACCTGATGCGTGCCCAGCCGCAGCTGCACCTGACCAAGGCCGTGGTCTCCGAGGCCGGCGCCTCGGTGTATTCGGCCTCGGAGCTGGCAGCGCAGGAATTCCCGGCACTGGACGTGAGCCTGCGGGGCGCGGTCTCCATCGCCCGTCGCCTGCAGGACCCGCTGGCCGAGCTGGTCAAGATCGAGCCCAAGGCCATCGGTGTGGGCCAGTACCAGCACGACGTGAGCCAGACCCGCCTGGCCAAGGCGCTGGACGGCGTGGTGGAGGATTGCGTCAACGGCGTGGGCGTGGACCTGAACACGGCCAGCGTGCTGCTGCTCACCCGCATTGCGGGTCTGGGGGCCGTCGCTGGCCGGAGAACATTGTCCGTCACCGTGACCAGAACGGCCCTTCCCCAACCGCAAGGCGCTGCTGGACGACGCGTCTGGGTGCCAAGGCCTTCCAGCAGTCGGCGGGCTTCCTGCGCATCCAGGGCGGCGACAACCCGCTGGATAGCTTCGCCGTCCACCCCGAGGCCTATCCCGTGGTGCAGAAGATGCTGGACGATCTGAAACTCGGCATCAGCGATGTGGTGGGCCAGCGCAGCGTCATCTCCCGCCTGGACCCGGCCCGCTACACCGACGAGAAGTTCGGCCTGCCCACCATCCAGGACATCCTGAAGGAGCTGGAAAAAGCCGGGCCGCGACCCCGCCGAGTTCCGCACAGCGGCCTTCAAGGAAGGCGTGGACAAGCTGGAAGACCTGCGCCCCGGCATGACGCTGGAAGGCGTGGTGACGAACGTGGCCAACTTCGGCGCCTTCGTCGACATCGGCGTGCACCAGGACGGTCTCGTTCACATCTCGGCGCTGTCGGACCGCTTCGTGAAGGATCCGCATGAGGTCGTGAAGACCGGCGACGTGGTGAAGGTGAAGGTGCTGGAAGTGGACGTGCGCCGGCAGCGTGTGGCGCTCACCATGCGCATGTCGGATGAGCCCGGTGCCGAACGGGGTGCCGGTGGCCGCCCGGCCGGCGGTACGCGCCCGGCCGGAGGCAATGCACGCGGCCCGCGTCGTGACGGAGGCCGCCCGGGCAACGGCCAGCAGGCCGAGCAGCCGCAGAGCGCACTAGCCATGGCGTTTGCCCTCGGCCCGCAACAAGGGGCGCTGAGGCCACCTCGGGCACCCGGGCAGCACGCTCGGGTGCCGCTTCATCATGGGGCATCAGGAACGGCGACGGTGGCTGTTCCTGCCCCCGCTTCCCTTCAGCAGCCTTCCTGCTTCCGCCCTTCCCAACGGGGCATCTCTGCTGGTTCTGCCAGCCCCGCGCTCAGGCAATCAGGCGTTCTCGAGCGCCCCCGGCTGCGCCGCCCCCTGGCCCGCATGCTGGGCAACCCGGAACAGCGACAGCATGTCGGGCAGCTGATCACGCAGGGGCGTACACCGCCAGCACCACCGGCAGCAACACCAGCCAGGCAGCCGCAGCCAGCACCTGCCATTCCAGCCGGGGCATGCCCGCCTGGACGGCCGGCAGGGGCCGCCACCGATTCGGACAGCATCACCACCGACGGCGGCCAGACCACCGAGCCCAGCACCCGCGCAAACAGGAACTCCATCCACCCCACCAGGAAGCAGGCCAGGAAGGCCCCGCGCACCTGCTGGTGGGATGGCCGGCAACAGCACCCGCACGATGAAATGCGTGAAGCCGAAGCCGTCCTGCATGGCCATCTCGTCCAGCGCGACCGGCACCTGCGCCATGCCCGCCGCCAGAATCCACACCGCCAGCGGGACCGCAAAGCTCAGGTGAGCCAGCCCGACCGCATAGGGGCATGCCCAGCCAGCCCAGCAACTCATTCAGGTGAATGAGCGGAAAGGCCAGCACCACGGCCGGCATCATCAGGCTGACCAGCATGGTCACTGCCATCAGCCGCTCACCGGCCAGCAGGCGGCGAGACCAGGCGTAGGCCATGGGGACCGCCAGCACCACCGCAGCGGCGGCCGTCAGCAGCGCCCTGCAGCCCGGTGCGCAACAGGCTGGTGCGCCAGACCGGGTCGTCAATGACCGCCATGAAATGGGTGAAGCCGATACCCTCCTCGGGCGTGGCGCCCTGCAAGGCCAGGGCGTGCCAGCCACAGCAGCGGCAGGACGGCGAACACGGCGAAGGCCGCGAGCACCAGCCATCGACACACGCCCCGCAGGAATCCGCGGCGACGTCCCAGTTCCAGATCCTCGCCGGCCTGCACGGTCCCGCCGATGGACAGGCGGCTGCGCCCGCGCCCGATCAGCCACAGGATGGTGAGCATCATCGGCAGTACCAGCATGGCCTGCAGCAACGTCAGGCACGTGGTCAGGTCATGGATCGAGATGTCGGAGAGCCGGTCGGTGAAGGACATGAGCCCCGGCAGCAGCCAGGACATCAGGGGCCGCCCCCGGCACGCTGCTGGACAAAACCGCCGAACCAGTCCTGCGATTCGGCCAGCCGGACCAGCGCCCGCCCCTGCCCCTGCCAGATACCGGAAGAAATCGACATCGATGAACGCGCCCACCATCAGCCGGTAGAAGACGCCCAGCGCCAGCGCCCCTCGCAGCCAGGGCCACTCCAGCAGGCGGAAGGCCGCCCAGCCCGAACCGCCATCGAACAGCACCGACTGATACTGGACTCGCTGGATGTGGCGCAGCCGCGCCAGGCACAGCAACGCAAAAAGCGGCACCCACTGCCACAGGTCACGCAGCGGCATGATGGAGGAGCGCGCCAGGGGCGGCAGCGCCCCGGGCACGCACTCGGTCAGCCCCGGCACGCACCAGGCCGGCAACGCCAGCTCAGGGCAGGAACAGCACCTTCCAGCCCATCACGGAAATGATGAGCGGGGTGAACAGCATCACCCCCAGCAGGGTGCACCACCAGCCGGAAGCCCGCCCCGCAGGCAGCATCCGCGCCAGCCACAGCCCCAGCGCGGCTTCCAGCGCCACCATCAGCGTCATGCGCAGCGTCTGCGCCAGCAGCCCCCTGCTGCACCACCGGGTCATATGCCAGGGATCGACAGCATGTGCCAGAACCTTCCCAGCGTCCCCGACGACACGCCCAGCGTGAGCTGAACCAGCACCGCCAGCGGCAACAGCCACAGCAGCATCAGCGTCAGCGAGCCGGGCAACACCAGCCAGGCCGGAAACCAGCGCTCTCGATGCAATGCGCTCATGCCCTCGTCCTCACTGCACCAGCCTCCCGTCCACGAAGAAACAGGCTGTGCCGGTTGATGATCTGCAGTTTCTCGCGGCGGCCAGCCACCGCGCTACCGGACAGCACCGCCAGGTCGTAGGCGGCCGGCGTGTCGACCAACACCCGCGCACACAGCGGAATCTCGGTTCCGGGCAGCACCTCATGCAGCTGCATCCAGGGTGCCATCATCCTCGACATGGGTCAGCAGCGCCTCGATGCAGCCCTCCTGACCCGGTCGGCCCAGCACCACGTGCTCGGCCCGGATCGCCATCTCGATGCTGGATTTGGGCGATTGCCCTGCAGCTCGGCCAGCCACAGGTCCAGCTGGGGAGGCGATGGCGGCAAGAGCGGCACGCCGGCAAAATGAGCCACGCCCCCGTCCGAACGGCAGGGCAGCACATTCAGTCCGCTGCCGCCCAGCCGGCTGGCCACCGCCATGGTGCGCGGATACTGCACGAACTCGGCCGGCCGGCCCCTGCTGCAGGATCCGGCCCTGATCCAGCATCAGCCACTCATCGCCCAGCCCCATCACGTCGGGCTGACCCCGGGTGCTGATGAGAATGCACATGCGCCGGCTGCGCTGCACCTGCCGCAGGCAACCCACCATCCGGCGGCGCCCCTCGGCATCCAGCACCTGCAGCGCATCATCCAGCAGCAGAAGGCCCAGATCCTCGCGGATCAGGGCACGACCGATGGCCACACGCTGCGCCGTGGCCGGAGCCAGCTGGCCAGCGCGCACATGCAGCACGTCCAGCACCCCCAGCAGCGAGGCCATCTCGGTCACCTGGCGACGCAGCTGCTCGGGCGAGAGCCGCTGGCGGCGCAGCGGCCAGGCCAGGTTCTCCTCGACCGTCAGCGCCGGGTAGACCACCGGCACGGCCGGCACCAGCGCCGTGCGTCGGCGTCCCACCGGCAGGCGGGTCACGTCCACGCCATCCAGCACCACCTGGCCACGACGCGGCCTGTGCAGGCCCGCCAGCGTCTGCAGCAGCAGCGACTTGCCGGCACCCTGCCGGCCCGAACACCGTGCACAGGCTGCCTTCCTCCAGCATCAGGTCGATGTCGGTCAGCGACGGCCCTGGCCGTCCGCCCAGCCAGGAAGGCCGGCGCGAAGCACTGACATCCAGCGAAGAAACCCGCAGAAAAGCCATTTGACGCTATGCCCTCCCGCCTTCATCGCAGCGCGAAAATCGTCGTGCAGCTTCGGTCACCGGCATGTCCGGCGGCACCGGCACGACCTGGGGCCTGCGTTGCGCCCGTTCGGCAGCCCGCTCCACCTGCTGCACCAGGGCGCCGGCCCCATCGAACAGGTAGAGAGCGCCCGGATCGGCGTGGAGCACCACTGTCTCGCCCAGCGCCGGGCGCAGCAGCGACGGCACCAGGGCCGTCAGCGCCCCCACCCGGGCCCGGCATTCGATGCGCGTGCCCGCGAGGCCGCATTCCACCCGCTCGACCCGCGCCGGGAAGGCCAGATCGCCAGCCGTGCCGGCCAGCCGCAGATCCTCGGGCCGAATCCCTCACCAGGAGCGCCGGATCCTCGACATTGAGCGGTGCCATGAGAGCCATGGCGGGTCCCTGCTCGATCTGCACCGAATGGTCCACCAGCGTGGCCCGCAGCAGGTTGATCGGCGGATCGCCGAAGACCCGTGCCACGTTCAGCGATACCGGATGCAGCAGGACGTCGATGGCCCGGACCTCCTGCTGCTGCAGGCGCCCTGCCACCACCGCCGTGGCGCCGCCCAGGGCCAGCGCGACCTGGCTGCTGCGGGTGGCCACCGCCACCGCCATGCCCTGCTGCCAGGCCGTGGTGCAGATGGAGGGCAGGTCCTCCAGCATGTGGATGGCCTCGACATCCGGCAGCCCCGCCAGCGGATCATCCAGCAGGAGCAGTGCCGGCCGGCTGGCCGGGGCACGCGCCAGCGCCAGCCGGCGCTGACCCCACCAGCGACAGATCGGCCGGCATCAGCGACGAGGCAGTCGCCCAGCCCCACGGCATGGGCCAGCGTGATGACCTGTTCTTCCAGGAGCTTGCTGCGCGCCATGCGCAGCGGGACCGCGATGTTCTCCCAGACCGTGAAGCCCGGATAGTTGGTGCTGCGCACATCCACCAGCGCCACCTGGCTGTTGCGGCTGCCGTCAAGCGCCACTTCGCGGCCATGGACCTGCAGGCGACCGGCATAGGGGCGCAACTGCCCGGCCAGCACCCGAAACAGCGCCGACTTGCCTGCTCCGGCCGGCCCCACGATGGACAGCGGCCCCCCGAAGGGGATGTCCAGCGACAGCGCGCGCAGGATGTCCCTGCCTCCATCCCGCAGGCAGATCCGGTCGCAGCGAATCGTCATGCCGAATGAAACCCAATAGCCATGCGGACCCCTCGAAGCCACGGACGGCATCGTGCGCCGCCCTGTTGGTCTGCATTACAGAACAAATCGTGAGGTTTGGCAACTTACGCAACCAGTTGCAACACCGCGTCCCGATTATCATCGCCATGACGAAACTGCACGGAATCGACCATGCGCTGGGAGAACGAACGCGAAAAAGCAGCAACATCGAGGATCGCCGCGGCCAGAGCGGCGGCGGCGGGGGCCTGCCCTTCAGCGTGGGGGAGGCCGCCCTCAGCCTGGGCACGGTCGCCGTCATCCTCATTGGCGGGTGGCTGCTGGGAATCAACCCCCTTACTTTATTGGGGCTGCTGGCCGGCGGCGATATCGGCACCGGGCAGTCGCTGGCGCCCACCACCACCCAGTCCCAGCAGGTGAGCGGGCAGAACGACGCCGGCAAGCGCTTCGTCTCCGTGGTGCTGGCCAGCACCGAGGATGTCTGGACGAAGATCTTCGCAGCCAATGGCGCCCGCTACACGCCACCGGGTCTCGTGCTGTTTTCCGGCCGCACCCAGACGGCCTGCGGCGTGGGCGTCACCGGGGCCGGTCCCTTCTACTGCCCGGGCGACCGCAAGATCTACATCGACCTGGCCTTCTACCGGGTGCTGCAGGACCAGCTGGGCGCGGCCGGCGACACGGCTCAGGCCTATGTCATCGCCCACGAGGTGGGCCACCACGTGCAGAACCTCACCGGCACGCTGCAGCAGGTGGAAGAAGCCCGCAAGCGCATGGACCAGCGCAGCTACAACGCCCTGTCGGTCCGACTGGAGCTGCAGGCCGACTGCTATGCCGGCATCTGGGCCAACCATTCGCAGCAGGCACGCCGCTGGTTCGATGCCGGTGACATTGCCGAAGCCATCAATGCCGCCGCAGCCGTGGGCGACGATGCCCTCCAGCGTCGCGCCGGCAGCTCCGTCAACCAGGAAAGCTTCACCCACGGCAGCTCGCAGCAGCGCCAGGCCTGGTTCCGCATCGGCAACGAAACCGGCTCGGTACAGCGCTGCGACACCTTCACCAACCGGCAGCCCTGATCAGGGACGCGGGCTGCCCCCTGGCCGCGCTCGGCACCGTGCCCGTCGGCACGGCTGTCGGCGTGGCCCCCGCGTTATAGGGTCACGTCGGGCACGGCCAGCTCGCGCCACCACCAGCGGTTCGGCCCGGGATGCTCACGCACAGCACCCTGCCGGCTGTCGGCCGTCAGTGCCACGCTGGTCAGCGTGCCTTCCGAGCACAGCCCCGCCGCGGCGCCTGCGTGCAGTTGGCATCGGCGCACGGCTTGGCCGGTTCCTCGTTCAGCACCGCCGAACGCCCCGTCCAGTTGTCCACGCCCCAGCTCGACACGACCATGTCGCGGCTGTCGATCTTGCCGTCATTGTTCGTGTCGATGATCTGCTGGTGGCCATGCCGCCCGTGATCGGCTCGACGAAGGTGCTGAAGCCCGGCACGTTCACCAGCTCCGCGCAGGGATTGCTGACGTAGTCCACCTCCACCACCGGCGTCATCGCCTCGAACAGCGCCATGCCCGAGACCATCTGCGGCGGCGCGATGGTCCGCAGCCCGCGGTTGCTCATCATGTTCAGCGGGATGTGCCAGCCCCGGTGCGTGGCCCAGTTCAGCACCTTGGTGGGATCGGTCTCGTAGGCCAGCTTGCCGTTCTGGGTGAGCGTCTGGTTGCGGCGCACCAGCGTCGTCAGGGCAATCGGCTCGCCTTCACGCCACTGCCAGCCCGCGGCCTGCACGGTCCCGCCGGCCTGCGCCTGCTTCTGCACCAGCGTACCGTTGTCCCACAGGCCATAGTAGGACTCCAGTGCCCGGGACTTCTCATCGCCCGACTCAAAGAGCTTGCCGGTACCGATCAGCACCATTGTGCCGCCACGCGGATGGGGCACCAGTGCGGGCGCTGCCGTCACCGGCCGCCGGTCCGCCGTGGTGAACAGCGGGCGACCGCCCAGCGACACCTTCCATTCGGCGGCCCGCTCCGAAGCCAGGTCGAACTTCCAGACGTTGCCATGCAGGGTCGCCGGCATAGGCGGCGGTGATCACCTGGTTGCCGTCACGCAGCAGCTTGATCCCGCCCAGACCGTTGGGTTCGGCCATCGAGCCGCGCCCCGTGTCCAGCGTCTTCAGCACCTTCCCGGTCGCCAGATCCACCACGAAGAGCTGGGCACGACGGGACTTGCTCTCGTACCCGTTGCCGAAGATGGCCACCCACGTGCCATCACGCAGCATCCCCACCTCGGGCGCCGCCAGCACATGGCCCAGCTCGGCGGCATGGCTCTCGTCCAGCTCCCACATCAGTGTCTTTCGTTCCCGAGATCGGCATCGGCGGTGCGCGTCATGTTCAGCGCAAACACCGCCTTCGGACCAGCGCCCGTGGTACCCACCACCACGTTCTGCCACTTGCCAGTCCAGGTGCGCGTCGGCCTCCACCAGCGGGCCATCCATCAGGAAAGCGCTGCTCCTGATTGTTCCGATTGGCCAGCCGGGCCATTTCCTTCATCACCACGTTCGGCGCATAGGCAAAGCTCTCCACCCCGTCACTGGCGCGGAAGGCATGCACGAAAGCCCTCGTTGGAACCCCACCATCACCAGCTTCTGACGCGATGCGGCGCCCTTCTGCTCCCTTCAGGTAGGCACGGTAGGAACCGGGCCCCGGAATCCTTCGTCTGGCCCCCGCTGCCCACGCGCACCGGCAGGCTTGCATAGCCCTGATTGGTGGCCGCACCGATGAAGACCGGTGCAGAGTTGACGATCTGGCCCAGCACGTTGCGGCGAGGCCGGAACAGCGTGGTCTCGTAGTTGCCGTCACCCAGCAGGTAGGCCACCAGCTGCCGCCCCCAGACCTCGCGCTGCGCGCCCTGGCCGGGCGCACCGCCGGCATCCAGCAGCGCCTGCTTCAGCGTCTGCGGCAGCTCATCGTTGCGCTCCGCACTCCAGAAGAAGTTGCTGGCACGCACTCCCGTGGTGCTGCCGTTGCCGACAATGGCATGACGACGGCTCCAGTGCGGCATCTTCTCGGCGGCGCTCCACTGCAGATTGCCTTCCCGGCCGTCCACGCCCAGTGCGAAGGCCTGCAGGTTGCCCGTCCGGTCACGCGTCATGAACGACGGCACGAAACTTCTGGTTGCTGGTCTGCAGTGCCCGGTTGCTGACCGACACCCCGGCGGTCGAACCTGAACGGTTGACGATCTCGGCCGGGATCTGGCGCATCGACGCCAGAAACTCTGTACTGTTCTTGACGTTCAGATAGCGCCCCCGACCGTTGACGGCGGCATGCCACAGGTCGTCCACCGCCCTCGTCCGAATCCTTCCTCACGACGGCGGGCCACGACCGCCTGCCCGAAACGATGTCCTGCAGCGTGCTGGCCTGCGACTCAGGCGTCGAGGCCGGCAGCTTGCCGTCCGCGCCAAAGCTCAGCGTGTACATCGTCACGTTCTGCCAGAACGACGGATTGTCGGCATCCACCGGAACGTTGTTCGCCAGATTGGGCATCAGGTCCCGGTTCCAGTAATACATGGCCACGTCGGCCAGCGTGCGCCCCGTGGCGCTGCGATAGAGCCGGTTGTTCGGGTCATTCGGATCGTAACGGAAGGCACGATTCTTGCCAGATGCCGGAATCACCGGACCCAGCTCATTGTCGGCATTGCTCATGCCGGGGATCCGGTCGATCTGCGTGTTTGTCCTGGTCGTTGTACTGCCCGTCGGTCATCAGGATGTGATAGGAGCGACGGCAGCTCAGCTGACGCGTCTGGCCCCTTTCTGTCCGTGTCCGACCAGGGCCCCTGCGCCCGTCACGCTTGAAGTACTCGCCCACGGCAATGGATGGCCCCCAGCAACGGGGTGCTGCCGGAGGGTTCACCGACTGCAGCCAGCTGAAGAACGCCGTCTTGTCCTGGCCGTCGAACCGGCGCACGCCCTCGCTCGACAACCCGGGTAGCGATGCCGTCGACCTGACCCTTCCGCCTTGTTGATCCGGCCATAGCCCACGCGGACATCGCCTCCCAGCTGACGGGCAAAGGCCTCGCCCACCGCCCCCACGGCCAGCAGGTAGCGGAAACGGTGATACTGGAACCAGTTGGCGAAGTTCTTGTATTCCTGCTCCTGGGTGCAGGTACGCACACCGGGAGATTTCTGCCGGCACTCGGTCCGGTCGGTGGACTCGATATCGAATTCCTGATGGTCGGCAATCGACACGCGCCGATAGCTGGCCGGGTCATTCCGATTCACCCCCGTCAGCACATAGTGGGTGGCCGGCTTCACCTGGGCAGGCGCCTGTCCCCAGGCAAAGGGCACGCACTTCGAACCCCGCTGAACGGAGGCTGCACAGACCTGATGCGCGCTCCCCGCGACAGGGCTGCAGACCTCTCAGGTTCAGCGTCTTGTCACCCTGCATGCTTGTAGAAATAGTGCACGGCCCCCGGGTCTGCGTCCGGCTCGCGGGTGCCGTCGGCATTCATCCACGGCATGTAGCGCACCTTCGGGTTGTAATACAGCAGGTTCACATCCGAAGAACGCCGGCGCGCCGACAGGATGTTACCGTCACGCGAATCCAGCAGGCCTGCAATCCCTGAAATAGGCGATCTTTGCCGGCTCCTGGGGGATGAATGGCATAGATCTGGTGGGGGAGATCCGTATCGGGCAGATAGTTGAACAGCATCGAGCCCGAATCATCCAGCGTGAACATCACGTTGGGCTCCACGACCGGGGGCGTGGCCACGATCAGCGAGGTGCTGCGCGATCTCGGCCTGCACGGTCCCCGCGCCAGCACAGGCCATCAGAAACAGGGCCAGGCGCACGGCCTTCCCTGCACCGGCCTGAATGCCGGGACAATGTTCGACACCATGGTGCCCACCTGCCTTGCTGCCATTCACCGCCATGAAGATCTCTCCGGAATACCTGCCACGCATCGTCGGAATCGCGCGGACTTCCTGATGATCCGGGCACTATCTTCATGACGCCGACTGCAGGCAAGCCGTTGCAGACTGCCGCCATGCAGCTCGTGACAGGCGGTGGCAGCACACCGCCACCCCGCAAGCCCTGCTCCGGAAAGCGGGCTGCGCGGCGGCGATACGCGGACTCAGAAGCGGGGGGCAGTCCCCTTCGTGGCGCCCGGGGCACCATCACCGGCCAGTGTTCCCTGAGTAGCCCCTCCAACAGGCGCCGTCGGCGTGGCACCTGCGTTGTAGGTGATATCAGGCACGGACAGCTCGCGCCACCACCAGCGGGTCGGCGTCGGGACATCCACACAGCACCTGGCGGCTCTCCACCGTCATGGCCACACTGGTCAGGGATCCTTCCGGACACAGGTTCTGCTGCGGCTGCTGCCGTGCACGGCGCCGTGCTGCAAGGCTTGGGAGGCTCCTCGTTCAGGACCACCGAACGACCGGTCCAGTTCTCCACGCTCCAGCTCGACACGATCCGGTCGCGGTTGTCGATCGCTCCATCATGAGTTGGTATCGATGACCCTGCTTGGTGGCCATGCCCCCGTGATCGGTTCGACGAAGGTGCTGAAGCCCGGCACGTTCACCTGCTCGGCGCAGGGAGTTCCTGGCATAGTCCACCTCCACCACCGGCGTCATGGTCTCGAACAGCGCCATGCCCGAGACCATCTGCGGCGCCGCAATGAGGCGCAGCCCCTTGTTGCGCATCATGTCCAGCGGGATCTGCCAGCCCCGATGCAATGCCCAGTTCAGCGCCTTGCCGGGATCACTCTCGTAGGCCAGGCGCCCATCGGCCGACACGGTCTGGCGTCGCGTCACCAGGAACCTGGCCTCGACCGGATCCCCCTCGCGCCACTTCCAGCCCACCTGCCGCCGATTGGCCCCTTCGCCCTCCATGTCCTGCACCATCGTCGACTGATCCCACAGGCCATAGAGCGACTCCTGCGCCCGCGAGCGCTCGTCGCCGGGCTCGAAGAGCTTGCCCGTACCAGCCAGCACCATCGTGCCGCCGCGCGGGTGCGGCACCAGCACCGGTGCGGCCGTGAACGGGCGAGCATCCTGGGTCCTGAACAGCGGCCGGCGGTCGAAGGCCACCTTCCACTTGCTGCGATCCCCCGAGGCCAGATCGAACTTCCACATGTTGCCCTTCAGGTCACCCGCCAGCGCAGCGGTGATCACCTGATTGCCGTCACGCTGCAGCTTCACGCCGCCCAGTCCGTTGCGATCGGTCTTCGAGCCCACCCCGGTATCCAGCCGCTTGAGCACCTCACCCGTGGCCAGATCGACCACAAAGAGCTGGGCACGTCCCGATTCGCTTTCATAGCCATTGCCGAAAGACGGCCACCCAGGTGCCGTCACGCAGGACGCCCACTTCGGGCGCAGCCAGCACATGGCCCAGCTCGCGATCCCGGCTGGCATCCAGCTCCCACATCAGCGCCTTCGGGGGCCAGGTCGGCATCCGCCGTGCCCGTCATGTTCAGCGCAAACACCGCCTTCGGACCGGCACCCGTGCTGCCCACCACCACGTTCTGCCATCGCCCCCCCAGATGGGCATCGGCCTCCACCAGCGGTCCGTCCATCAGCAGCCGCTGTCCGGTCTGCCGCTTGTCGGCCAGCCGAGCCATTTCCTGCAGCACGACGTAGGGCGCATAGGCAAAGCGCTCCACCCCGTCACTGGCCCGGAAGGCGTGCACGAAGCCGTCGTTGGCGCCCACCACCACCAGCTTGTCCTTGTCGTTCTGCCGACCCCTTGGTACCCTTCAGGTAGGCCCGGTAGGTGCTGCTGCCGGAGTGCTTGCCGCCCAGCTCGGCGGGCAGCGAGGCATAGCCCTGATTGGTGGCCGCTCCGATGAAGACCGGCGTGGAGTTGATGATCTGCCCCAGCACGCCACGACGCGCCCTGAACAGGGTGGTCTCATAGTTGCCGTCACCCAGCAGGTAGGCCACCAGCTGGCGCCTGCGGGCCACGGCCTCATTGCCGGCATGCTGGTTGCGTGCAATGCCCAGCGTATCCAGCAGCATGGCCTTGATGGACGTAGGCAGATCGTTGAGGGCGGTCAGAACTCCAGTAGAGCTTGCTGGCCCGCTCGCCCGAGGTGTTGCCGTTGCCCACGATGGCACGACGCCAGCTCCAGTGCGGCAGCTTGTCGATCGCACTCCATTGCGGTGCGCCCTGCTCGCCCTTGCTGTCAAGCGCATAGGCCATCAGGTTACCGGTCTGGCTGCGCGTCATGAAGGACGGCACGAACTTCTGGTTGTTGGCCTGCAAGGCGCGGCTGTTCACTGCCACGCCGGCCGTCGAACCATTGCGATTGACGATCTCGGCCAGGATCTTGCGCATCGAAGCCAGAAAGCTCGTGCTGTTCTTGACGTTCACATAGCGGCCATGGCCATTGACGGCCGCATGCCAGAGATCATCAATGACCTCCGGTGAATCGTCGTTGATCGTTTCCGGCCATTTCAGCTCACTGCTGGCCAACCGCTCCAGCGTTCTCGTCTGGATCTCCGGCGTCCCGGCCGGCAGACTGCCATCCACGCCAAAGCCCAGCGTGTACATCGTCACGTTCTGCCAGAAGGACGGACTGTCACCATCGACCGGCACATTGTTCGGCAGCCGCGGCAACAGGTCACGGTTCCAGTAGTACATGGCAATGTCTGCCAGTGTCCTCCTGGCCGGGCTGGGATAGAGCTTGTTCCTGGCATCATCCGGCTGATACTGGTACTGCGCATTGCGGCCCGAAGCCGGAATGACAGGCCCCGGCGTTCCATCAGCATCCTCGATGCCTGCGTGGTTCTCGAACTTTCTCGTCTTGAGGTCGTTGTACTGACCGTCCGTCATCAGGATATGGTAGGAGCGACGGCAACTCAGCATGCGCTTGCGCCCGTCCGGCCCCTGATCCGCCCAGGGCCCATCCATGTCGTCACGCGAAAAATAGTCGCCCACCGAGATCGAGGCCCCCAGCAATGGCGTCCCGCCCGAAGGGTGCACGTCCCTCTGCAACCAGTTGAAGAAGCTGTCCTTGTCGGCTCCCTGAAACGGCGCACGCCGCGCTCCACCACGCCCGTGTCACGGCCATCGACGGAGGTGGAGCCCTTGCTGATGCGCCCATAGCCCACGCGCACGTCGCTGCCCACCTGGCGTGCGAAGGCCTCGCTGACCGCCCCCACGGCCAGCAGGTGGCGGAAGCGATGGTACTGGTACCAGTTGGCAAAGTTCTGGTATTCCTGCTCCTGCGTGCAGGTCCGCACACCGTTGGCCGCCTTCATGCAGTCCGTGCGCTCGTCGGAATCGATCTGGAAGGAGGTCGCCTCCGAAATGGAAACGCGTGTGTAGTTCCTGACGTCGTTGAGCAGCTGCTCCTGCTCCCGAGGCGTGATGCCCTCACGCGTGAGCCTTTCACGGCCCTTGAAGAGGAAATACGTGGCTGGTTTGACGGCGTTGATACCGTAATCCTGTTTACAAGGATCGTTCCACCCCGGGCAGCCCGCACGCAGACCTTGTGGTCATTCGGCCGCAGCTGGTAGGTGCCACGCAGATTCACTGTCACCGTGCTGTGCCCGTAAAAATAGTACGCAGCCTCGGGACTGGCCTTGGGCTCACGCGTTCCATCGGCCTTCATCCACGGCAGGGTACAGAACCCGCGGATCGTAGTAAAGCAGGTTCACGTCCGGCGAACGGCGGCGCGCGGCCAGCGCGTAATACTCGAAAGGCAGCGCCCCCTTCACCTCGTAGGTCCCCACCTGGGCCGGCTCACCCGGGTGGATGGCGTACAGCTGGAAATTGATCTCCGTATCCGGCAGGTAATTGAACAGCATCGAGCCCGAGTCATCCAGCGTGAACATCACGTTAGGGCTCGACCGCCGGAGGATCGGCGATGATCAGCGAGTGCTGGGCCATCTCCGCATGCGCCAGCACACCGGTCGTACCCCGCCAACACCGCCAGGGCAAGCCTCACCCCCTGCGTCAGGCGCGCAGCCGACCGCATCCGATGCCCTTTCCGGGCAACGCCCCAAACAGCATCCTGTTCATTCATCTTCATGGGTCTCCCTCATGGGCCGTGAGCGCATCACTTGCCTGCCGCCGTGGGCACGGCCCCCGGGTTGTAGGTGATGTCCGGAATGGCCAGCTCGCGCCACCACCAGCGGGTGGGCGACGGCACGCCCACGCAGACCGGCTTGCCATCACCCACGTTCTGCAGACTGCTGGCCAGTGAATCGGGCGGGCAGACCGACCTGGTCTGTGCCTGGCTCTGGCAACCCGCGCCCTCGCAGGGCCTGGGCGGTTTCTCTGCCAGAATCACCGACCGTCCGGTCCAGTTCTCCACGCTCCAGCCCGCCACCTGAAGGTCTGCCTCGTTGATCTTGCGGTCCCGGTTGGTATCGATCAGTGACTTGGGGCCCATCAGCCCCGAGAGCGGATCCACCACCAGCGAGAAGCCCGGCGTGTTCACATTGGCCGCGCAGGCTCCCAGCTCTTCATCCACGAAGGGACTCATGGTCTCGAAAAGCGCCAGGCCGGACATCAGCTGCGGCGCAATGATGTTGCGCTGACCGCCCAGCGCAATCATGTCCACCAGGCGAATGCGCCAGCCGCTGTCCTTGCGCCAGTCCAGGATCCCGTTGGCCTTGTCGTCGAAAGGCGTCTGCGCCAGATAACGGCTTCCGATGACATTCAGCTTGCGGGTCTTTCACCGCCGAACGGGCAATGGGCACGCCATCCTTGTCCTTCTGGCGGCCATCCACCCAGGCGCGCTTGCCCTTCTCATCGGAAACCAGCCGGGTGTAGTCCCACAGCCCGTAGATCGATTCGACCGGAAGCGCCTGCCCTCGGCGGTATCGGGCCGCTTGTTGTCACCCACCTCGAAGAGCTTGCCGGTGCCCACCAGCACCATCACCCCGCCCAGCGGATGCGTGACGGTGGTCGGCGGTGCCGTGATCGGGCGCTCGTCGTCCGTCGTGAACATCGGCTTCTGGGCCGTAGGACACCTTCCAGTCCGACACCGTCTTGCTGGCCAGATCGAACTTCCAGAGGTTGCCGCGCAGGTCGCCTGCGTAGGCCGCGGTGATGACCTGGTTGCCATCGCGCACCAGCGTCACACCGCCCAGACCGTTGGGCTGGGCATTGCTGCCCACGCCCGTGTCCAGCCGCGCCAGGACGATTACCCGTCGACAGCTCGATCACCAGCAGCTGGGCCCGTCGGGAGCGGCTCTCGTAGCCGCTGCCCGTCACCACCACCCATCGCCCATCGGCCAGCACGCCCACCTCAGGTTCCTGCAGCACATGACCGATGGCATCGCCATGGGCCTGCACCGCCTGGTTGGCGTCGCTCAGCTCCCACAACACGGAATCCTTCAGCCCGTTGAAGTCGGTGTTCGTCACATCCATGGCGAACATCGCCTTCGGCCCCTGCCCCGGTGGTACCCACCACCACATTTCGCCACCTGCCGCCCCAGTAGGCATCCCGCTCGATCAGCGGGCCGTCCATCATGAAACGGGCCTTGAAACCGGATCTGGACGAGGCCCCCAGCTGCGAGCAGCGATGCGTAGGGGCGCAAAGGCGAAGATCTCGCGGCCGCCATCCTTGGTCGGATCGGGATTGGCATTGAAGCCGTGCAGGAAGCCCTCATTGCTGCCCACGAAAACCATCGTGGGGCCGCAGACCTTCGCAGCGCCCCCTGCAGGGGCCGTGCTGCAACTGCGCGCCACCTTCTGCGCCACATAGGCGGTGTAGCTCTTTGCGCCCGACGGGGTGTTTCCGAAGGTCGCCGGCAGGTAGCGGTAGCCCCGATCGACAGGTGCACCAATGTAGACCGGCTGCGAATTGATGATATGGCCGATGACGGCACTCTGCAGCTGCTCGCGGAATGCCTTGCCGGACTCGGTCCGGTCCCCGCGCAGATACATCACCAGCTTGCTGCCGTCACCCTCCCCTTTTCCGGCGCCGCCAACCAGCGCCTTCTTCGCGTCCTGGCTCATCGTGTCCCAGTAGAACGCCGAGGAGGCCGCACCCGACCTGGCGCCGGTACCCACGCACATGCGCCGGTCAATGGGCTTGGGCAGATAGTCCAGCACGCTCCATTGGCGCGCGCCCTGGTTGCCGGCAGCATCCACGGCATAAGCCGTCAGGTCACCGGTCCAGTCCTTCGTCTTGAACGACGGCACGAACTTCTGATTGTTGGCCTGAAGCGCCCGCGAGGCGACCGCCACGCCCGACGTGCTGCCGGTGCGGCTGGAGATGTCTGCCAGGATACCCGCCATTTCCGTCAGGAAGCCGCTGCTGTCTCGCACGTTGACGTACTCTGCCGTGACCATTGATGGCAGCGTGCCAGAGGTCATCGACGGACGACGGACTCTTCAGGCTCGACCCGGCTCGGCCACTCCCGCGTGCCGTCCATGATGCCCTTCAACCCGTCCGGATAGGGAATGTTCCTTCCACGCCGAACCCCAGCGTGTGGTGGTGACGTTCTGCCAGAACGACGGGTTTGCCGTCGTAGGCGTTCACCAGATTGTTCAGGTCCGGACGCAGGTCACGTTTCCAGGCGTCCATCGCGTAGTCAGCCAGCGTGCCCGGGTAGAGACTCATGAAGGGGAGAACGGGCTGGTACTGATACGTGGAATGGATCTTGCCCTGACTGCTGCCCGGCCGGTGATCGACAATCTCCTCGCCCGGCGTGCTGTCGGACTCGGTCGCATAGTGCGATGGGGAATCGTTGTAGAACGTGTACTGACCGTCCGTCATCAGGATGTGATAGGGAGCGTCGGCATGCCAGATGCTTTTCACCCTGTCGGCTTCCCAGGCGTTGTTGCCCAGGGGTCCCGTGTAGTCTTTGCGCTCGAAGTACTTGTTCACCGTCTGAAGGGAGTCATCAGCGGCGTACCACCGAGGCGGTACGCTGGGCTCAGCCAGGTGAAAGAAAGGCACTCCGGTCTTCACCTTCGAAACGGCGAACCCCGTTCGACAATGCTGGTGGGGCACCATCGACGACACTTTCGGCGCTCTTGTTGATGCGTCCGTAACCCACCCGGATGTCCTTGCCCAATGCCGTGGCAAAGGCGTTGCCCACGGCGGCAATGGCCACGTGCATCCGCGTGCGGTGATACTGGAACCAGTTGGCAAAGTTCTGGTATTCCTCCGCCTGCGTGCAGGTACGGGTGCTGGCGCCAGGACTGGTCACCTTGCAGTCAGTACGCGTGTTGGCCCGCACGAACTGCTGGTGGTCCATGATGGAGACGCGCTGGTAATTGCTGGCGCTGTCTTTCGACGACTGGAAGTCGCCCAGCGTCCACCTCACGGGCGGCTTGTTGTCGGGGTTCTTGAGCAGATAGTACGTGGCCGGTGCGATCATGGTGACGCTGCGGTCCATCACACTGCACTCCTGCCCCTTTCTTGGGCTCAAGCTGCGGCCTGACACAGGTTCCCAGCTACGGCTTGTCCACCCCAGGCTGATACACGGGCTGGAGTCCCGTGATGTCCATGGTGAGCGCAGCGATCTTCTCCTCCGAATGCCCGAGGTGATACTTCACCTTCCGGGGGTCTGCATTCGGCATCCGCACCCCTGTTCCGTCCACCCAGGGCTCGTAGCGAATGTCCGGGTCGTAGTACAGCGTATTGACCTGCGGCGAACGCTTGCGAGCCGCCAGCAGGTCATTGTCGCGTGCCCAGCAGTCCCTGAACGCGCCAGGGCGTGTACCCGGTCCTGGGCTCGGCCGGATGCATGGCAAACAGATGATCGTCCAGGTCGGTGTCGGGCAGGAAAGTTGAAGGACATCGACCCCGAATCGTCCAGCGTGAACATCAGGTTCGGCTCGACGACCGAAGCTCCTTGACGATCAGCGATTCCTGCGAGATGACAGCGTGTGCCTGCGGCGTCAGGGCGCAGGACATCAGCAGCAAGGCGGCACGAACCGCCTGCGAGAGCGCGTCCCTGCTTCCAGCACGTGGCCTGCCGCAGCGAGGGATCGGTCATGCGTATCATCGTCGTCCTTTCCCGGAGAGCCCCCGCCAGGAGCCCAATGCCCCTGGACGGTTCTCCTCGATCAGAACGGCAATATGATTCGACGCATGACCACCGGCAAGGCAGGCGGGATCATCGCCGCCTGCGAATCGACGGATGGTAGGCCGGTGCGGCTGCCCGGCCTCAGTGGGTTGTCACCGTGGGCTGGGCTTGGCCGGGATCTCGCACCAGCGTTGCAGGTAATGTCGGGCACCGAGAGCTCGCGCCACCACCAGCGCGTGGGCGCAGGCAGACCCACGCACACCTGGATGGCATCGCCCACGTTCTGCAGGCTATTGGCCAGAGAATCTTCCGGACACAGCTGGGCAGGCAGCGGCTTGCAGTCAGCCAGCCCCCCACAGGGTTTGGCCGGCGGCTGGGTCACGACCACCGAACGCCCCGTCCAGTTCTCCATCCCCAGCCCGCCACCGGCGCATCGCCACCATCGACCAGCTTGTCGTTGTTGGTGTCGATAAGCGACTTGGGAACTCATGCGACCGGACAGCGGGTCCAGCGCCAACGCAAACCCCGGTGTGTCGATCCGGGGCTTGCAGGCCGCCGTGACCTCATCCACCCAGGGACTCATCGTCTCGAACAGCACCAGACCGGACATCAGCTGCGGAGTCACGATGTTGCGCTGCCCCCCCACCGCGATCATGTCCTTCAGCGTCACGCGCCAGCCCCGGTCCCGCATCCAGTCCAGATTGCGATTGGCCGGGTCTTCCAGCGGGATCTTCACCAGCGTCTGGCCCGGCAACACCTTCAGCTTGCGGGTGACCACGGTGCCAAAGCTTGATGGGAATGCCGTCGTTGCTCTTGCTGGTGCTGCCATCCGCGTTCTTGCGGTCATCGGCCGCCCAGGTGCGGTTGCCGTTTCGATCGATGCTCAGCCGTGCGGTATCCCACAGGCCGTAGAGTGAATCGAAGGGTCGCTGTCCCTGATCGTAGTTGGCCGGGCACCTCGTTGTCACCCACCTCGAAGAGCTTGCCCGTGCCCACCAGCACCATCACGCCACCCAGCGGATGGGTGACAAGGACAGGCGCTGCGGTGATGGCCCGTCCGTCGTGCGCAGTGAACATCGGTTTCTTGCCATACGACACTTTCCAGTTCGACGGGTGGGAGCCTGCCAGATCGAACTTCCAGACGTTGCCCCGCAGGTCACCGGCAAAGGCGCCCGTGATGACCTGGTTGCCATCGCGCACCAGGGCCACGCCCCCCAGGCCGTTGGGCTCACTGTCGCTGCCCACGCCCGTATCCAGTCGTGCAATCACCTGCCCGCTCTGCAGTTCCACCACCAGCAGCTGGGCCCGCTTCGAGCGGCTCTCGCAACCGCTGCCGATCACCACCACCCAGCGGCCATCGGCCAGAACACCCACCTCGGGCCTCCTGCAGCACATGGCCGATGGCATCCGCATTGGCCTTGACCGATTGATTGGCGTCACTCAGCTCCCACAGCACGGCCTGGTCCAGCCATGGAAGTCGGTCTGGGTCACATCCAGCGCGAACACGGCCTTTGGCCCTGCCCCGGTCGTGGCCACCACCACGTTGTGCCAGCGGTTTCCCCAGAAGGCATCCCGCTCGATCAGCGGGCCGTCCATCATGAAGCGGGCCTGGGAAAGTCGGGCTTCGAGGAGCGCCCCAGCTCGGAGAGTGAAGCAAAGGGAGCAAAGGCAAAGATCTCGCGTCCACCATCCTTGGCCGGATCAGGATGGGCGTTGAAGCCGTGCAGGAAGCCTTCGTTGCTGCCCACGAACACCATGGCGGGTCCGCAGACTTCGCAGCACCACGCCCGATGTTCGCTTGCTACAACTGCGCTCAGACTTCTGCGCCACGTAGTCCTTGTAACTGTCAGCGCCCGACCTTGCACCGCCGAAGGTGGCCGGCAGGTAGCGGTAGCCGCGATCAATGGCCGAACCGATGTAGGCCGGCTGCGAATTGACGATATGGCCGATGACGGCACTCTGCAACTGGGTGCGGAAACTTGTTGCCCGATTCGGCACGGTCACCTCGCAGATACAGCACCAGCGCACTGCCGTCCTCGTCCTCCTTGCCGGCCCCTGGATCAGCTCTGCGCTTGGCCTTGTCCGTCATGCGCCGAGCCGGTTTGTCTTCGGCACTGTCCCAGTAAAAGGGCGAAGCTGCTGGGCCTGCCGACTTTTTCCGGTCCCCACGTACATGGTCCGGTCGATGGGCTTGGGCAGACGCTCCAGAACGCTCCATTGCAGCGCTCCTGCTGGCCGTGGGCATCCACCGCATAGGCTTCAGGTCCCCCGTCCAGTCCTTGGTCTTGTACGAGGGCACGAATTTCTGGTTGTTGGCCTGCAACGCGCGCGAGGCCACGGCCACCCCGGCCGAGGTTCCGGTACGGCTGGCGATCTCGGCCAGGATGCCGGCCATCTCGCTCATGAAGCCGGCGCTGTTGCGCACGTTGACGTACTTGCCATGGCCGTTGACGGCCGCATGCCACAGATCGTCGATGGCGGTGGGCGTGCCGGGCTTCACCTCGGCGGGCCATGAGAGCGATCCGGTGATGATCTTCTGCAGGTCATCGGGATACGACAGCGTGCCTTCCACGCCGAAGCCCAGCGTGTAGGTGGTCACGTTCTGCCAGAACGAAGGGTTACCCTCGTAGGTGGGGACCTCGTTGTTCAGATCCGGACGCAGATCGTTCTTCCAGCCATCCATGGCGTAGTCGGCCAGCGACCCATAGGCCACTCCCTTGTACGGGGCCTGGGGACGATACTGATAGCTGCCGCGCGCCGGCCCACCCCTTTCTCCGGTGCACGATCATCCTCGATCTTCTCGCCGTCCACATTGTCGGACTCGAGCGGGAAGTCCTTCTGAAGCATCCCTTCGGTTCTTTCCGGGTGATCAGGATCATACTTGGGGAAGGTGTACTGCCCATCCGTCATCAGGATGTGATAGGAACGACGGCATGCCAGATGGTTGCGGCGCTGATTCAGCCTCCCACCTATCCGGCCCGGGCTCCGCTGCCCAGGGGCCCATGGCGTCGGCACGCCGGAAGTAGTTGTTGACGGTATTCGTTGCCCGCATCAGGGGCGTTCCACCGTCGGCCGTCCGCGTGTTGAGCCAGTTGAAGAAAGTCCGAACGATCGGTTTTTCACCCGCATTCAATGTGGTGGCTGCGGCATTCTTGTTGACGAAGCGCCGTACCCGCGCTCGACCACGATGGTCTCCACACCATCAGACCGGCTTGAGCACTCCCTGATTGATGCGTCCATAGCCAACACGGATATCCGGCCCCAGGGCCGTGGCAAAGGCGTTGCCCACGGCGGCAATGGCCACATGCATCCGCGTGCGGTGATACTGGAACCAGTTGGCAAAGTTCTGGTATTCCTGCGCCTGGGTGCATTCGCGGACGTTGGGGTTTTTCTTGGAAATCAGGCAGTCAGTGCGTGTGAAGGGCCGATCGAAATACTGGTGGTCCTGATGGAGATGCGCTTGTAGTTGCTGGCACTGTCTTTCGTCCAGTCCCCGGGCGGCTTGAATTTCGGGTCTTTCGGCAGGGTAGTAGGTAGCCGGTGCCACCGTCCTGGTGACGCCATCCCCCGTGCAGGGCTTCTGTTCTCTGAGGTCGCTGACGAATGCATTCCCCTGCTGCGGCGTCACACACACCGGGCGCTTTCCCCACCGACCTCTCCCCGGTGATGTCGAGCTTGAGATCCTTGAATTTGGAGTTGGGGTGGTTGACGTGGTAGATGACGGCCCTGGGGTCCGCATTGCCCATGCGCACACCGTCCTTGTCCACCCAGGGGCTCGTAGCGCACGTCCGGGTCGTAGTACAGCGTGTTCACCTTCGGCGAACGCCGGCGGATTGCCAGAATGTTCGTGTCGTCCGTGGCCAGCACCCCTCGTATTTGTAGGGTGCATAGTCGTCCGGCTCGTCCGGATGGAAGGCGAAACAGGTGATATTCCAGGTCGGTGTCTGCAGGTAGTTGAAGGCCATCGAACCCGAGTCGTCCAGGGTGAACATCAGGGTTCGGTTCGACAACCGCCACATCCTTGCTGATGAGCGACTGCTGGGAAAATCTCGGCCTGCACCGATGGCAGCAGGCTGAACGACATCAGCAGCAGCGCCGCGCGCACGGCACGCGGAATCCGGCGCGGCATGGCAGCTGCCGGCATTCCATCCAGGCGGGGGCAAATCACGGATTCCATCAGTTTCATGTTTCGATCGGATCGTGTCCGTCAGACCGTGCATCCCTGCACGGCCCGGCGATCACGATGTTCAGAAAAGGGTGCCCCACCCGCAGACATGGGGAAGAGAATCAGATGACGAGCGCGTCGGAGGAGGTCTCGTCCGTTTGTGCAATGCGGCAGCGCTCTCGATGACCCCCATGTCCACCGGATGATCGTCCGTCTCATCCCCGTGGGACAGGGGCGTAGTCGTCGAAGCCCTCGAAGCCCTCGAAGCTTTCCAGGCTGTCGTAGACGGCCATGTGCCAGTCGGGCTCGTCGGCGCCTTCCAGGTCGTGCCAGTCCGCATCCTGACCGGCCGAGGCATCCAGAAGACCCGACAGTCCCCAGCAGGACATCTGCCTCGGGATCCTCCTCGAACGAGGCCATGCCCTGCACCCACAGTGCGGCCTCGTCCGGGTCGCCGTCGAGCATGCCGGGAACTTCCTGCACGGGCCCGGCATAGCGGCGGGCCCAGGCCTGCGCGGCCCAGTGGCCACGTCCGGTGTGATCTGCGTTCATGAGGGTCACCTCCCCACGGAAAGCGTCGTTCAGCGCCAGCAGTCTCGACCGGAAAGCTTCTGCTTGCCCTGTCACCGCCCGGGTGTCGTTAGCACGCACCCCCACGCTGTTGAGCGTTAGCGTGCCCACACGGATCCGCCTTCTTCCGGGGCACGGCACGCAGCGTATAGCTGTTGTCCTGACTCTCGACAGAAATGTCATAGAGCGGCTGCACCATTTTCTGGGTGATCTTTGCAACGCCGCCGGCAACGCGACCTGCGTCCCTGCCATCGCGCTGGGTGCTGTAGGAGTTGTGCAGCGAGTAGAAACGCTGCATGAACTGGGTGGCGTCCATCAGCGTGGCCTTGGCATCTGCCCGGTTGGCCCGCTGTATGTACGAAAAAGTACGACGGAACGGCAATGGCCGACAGGATGCCGACGATGGTCAGCGTGATCGATGATACCTCGATGAGGGTGAAAGCCACGCGCACCGGGCTGCGGTGCGGGTGCTGTAGACCCGGGCTGCCGGCATCACGGCCGGAAGCTGCACACTGCCTGTCCTCGGCGTCCTGCTGTCCGCAGAACGCCACCCTGATGCACGAGATGCCGGCACAGGGCTCACGGCCGCAGCGTGCCGACAGATCACCCGGCGCATCCATCGGGCAGGGAACGGGGGATGTGTCACAAAGCACCATCATCTGATTGCCCTCACCATCGATTGCAGCCGCACTTCCGCACCCTTGGCCGTCTGGTAGTCGATCAGGACCTGGCCCTTCTTGAGGTTGTCATGGTCCTGATAGCCCGGGCTGAAACCCCGGACGGTGATGCGGAAGAACAGGAACCTGTCGGCATCGAAACCGCGCGACTCCGCCGTGACGGTGCCCGGTTCAGGGCAGAGGGCGATCTTGCGCCAGTCATCAGATGGTCAGGGTACCGGAACAGGCACTGGGGGTTCTTCTTGATGTTGTCGGGCAGACCGAGCTGCTCGCGCGGCACTTCCAGCTGGCCGGGCCGCCCAGGCGACTCGTCCAGCCCACTCCTCGTCCTTCTGGTAGTTCACCAGCATGGGCAGGGGAGGTGAACTCACTGGTCACCTTCTCTTCGCAGTAGCGCAAGGCGGCCTCCGGCTGCCTGGAAGGCCAGCGTGCGGGCACGCAGGTTGGCGCCCACCATGTCGGTGGTCAGCGACAGCCGCACGGCCACGGCGGTACTCACGACCATCACGGTCAGCAGGATCAGCGTCATCACCATGACGATACCCTGCTGCAGGGATGGATCCCCTGCCCCACCCGGCGGTCGATGTCATCGGCGGGCGCTGCATGGAGGAATGGCGCATGGTGCTTTCCTGCAAGACAGCACGGAGTTTCATTGGGCCACCCGACCTTGTTGCGGATGGCCACCGTGGTGGTGAAGGCCCTGACGCAGTCGACGATCCTGCACGGTGCGCACCACACCGTCACAATCCACGTAGGGCGTGCCGACCTGGTCGTTCACGTTGTCATCACTGCGCATCACCAGGCACACGCGCACTGGCACTCACCGCACACCAGGCATTGGGCTGGATGGCGCCAGGCTGACACCCTGTCGCCATTTGCGAGAGCGCTGCGATAGGGTGGCGGTGCGGCCGCTCAGTGCCGGGCGTCGAAGGCCACGTTGGTGGCGAAGCGCATTGGGGTTGATGGCCGAGACGCCGTAACGGATGCGCAGCTGCTCGACGTTGTCGGCCAGAATCTCGCTCACGCAGGGATCCGGGCATCGGTGGGCGTGATGTTGGAGCGGCAGAACAGCCCGGGGTTACCGAGGCCGTCCCGGAGGTCTTGATGTACAGACGCTCTCGATTTCCTCGCTGATGGCATGCGCCTGCGGGGCATGCAGGGTGCTGCTACCAGGGAGCCGCCGTCAGGCTGGCATCGTGCATCTTCTGGCTGAGACCACGTTGCCCAGGCAGTCCCAGTTCCGCCCGCCCGGCTGCACCTGGAAGCGCAGGGCCACCGAGTCGTTGTTGCCGTTCTGACTGCCATTGCCACAGGCCAGCGAGTTCCAGTCTGCCGCCGGGTCCGCAAAGGGCCCGCTGCAGCCGAACAGCAGGCTCGTCATGATGCATCGAGATGTCTTCGGACATCACTTCGGAGGACGGCAGCCAGAAGCCCGGTCATGCGCAGGTGGTCAGCCAGCTGGACCAGAGCCAGGTTGCCCAGGTCATGGATGGTGGACTGCGTTCCTGCTTGCGCCCGGATATGCCCGAACCGCTGACGGTATAGAGCACGGTGGCCGTGACCATCAGGCCGATGGCCACCGAGATGAGCATCTCGATCATCGAAAGCCCTGTTGGCGGGCATGCCACCGGGCGGATGCCAGGCCAGCGGACGGGGCTGCAGGGCATGGTGCCGTTCGTCGAGTTCAAAGCTTCACTCCCAGCTGCAGGGCATTGCGGTCGATGTTGCTGCCCCAGCACGTTACGCGGGCAGAAGCGGCCGGAAGACAGCGAGTCGTCGTCCAGGCCAGGCGTTGGGCTGCTTCCAGCACCCAGATGTCGATGGCATCACCACTGGTGGTCTTGATCACGAGCAGATCGCCCCGGGAGGCTGTTGCGGGCCTGCCGGCGCACTTCCCTGCTGGTCGAATCGGGCAATGTCGTAGTGCGTGCAGATAACCGTTCCCTTCAGGCAGTCGGGGACCGCTGTAGGAGGAATGTTCGCAGTGGGGTCGTAGCCGGCGGTATAGAGGTAGGCGTTGGCCCGATCACCGCGAGCAACCCCTTCTCCACATTGAGGTTGGCACGGATCCGGTCCGCGTATTCATCTGGCGATCTGGGCGGCGATGTTGCGGAATTCGGCGGTACGCTCGAAGCCCATCGACTTGGTCTGGGCCCAGAGCATGGGACAGCATGCCCACCGACAGCACGATGATGGCCACCAGCACTTCGATCAGGCTGGGAGCCTCCTGACGGGAGGCACGGGAGAAGACAGGATTCAGCATGGTGCGAGCACCCCGGTGGAACTGACGCAGACTTTCTTCTCGAGGGTCTTGTAGGATCGGTCGCTGGTGGGCACCGGCGGCTTGAAGGTGAAGGTACGGGCCCCGCCCACCTTCAGCACGCCATTGGGACGGAAGCGGATGCCCCCCACGTCGTCCGCCAGGATGCTGCCGCCATTGCTGTACGGTTGCTGCACGCGGATGTACTGATCGTTGGCGTAGATGCTGCCGATGAACACCAGGTAGCCCTTTCTTCCAGTCCCTGGAGTTGGTGCACTTGGGCTGCCATTGGCGACGGAAGGGTCGTCTGTCGGACAGAGCGAGACTTCACGGCCACGCTTGAGCGCCTCGGAGCGGGCCAGGCGCAGAGCCGAAGTCAGGTCGGTGATCTGGGCGGCAATCGACCGCTGGATGGCGAAGTCGCGGAAGCTGGGCACGGCCATGGCGGCCACGATGCCCATGATTGCCATGACGACCAGCATCTCCTGCAGCGTGAAGCCTGCCGAGGCTTGCGAGGATTTTCTGCTCTCCAGACCCTAGCGATTGAACGGAAGACAGGAACTCCAGCTGCCACGGCAACCGGGAATGTCCTGCAACGGCAAGTCTGAAGGAGGGTCAACCCGCGAGCAACGAGCGCTGGACGAGCGAGGCTGTGTGTCTACTGGTGGCCGCAGGGTTGTGACGGATCCCCCAGGCGTGGCGTTGGCACGCCGCGAGGAAGCGATTGGCTAGGGTTCTCCGGGCACGTTCCGTGAACGGGCAAAATCGACAGGGGCAGTGCCCTGTCCGGGGATGGGTCCGGCAAGTGACTGCGCCCCTGCCCTGCCAGGCGCAGGGATGGGCGCAGGCCTACTGGCCTTCGAGGAAGCTCTTGAGCTTGTCGGCCCGGCTGGGGTGGCGCAGCTTTGCGCAGCGCCTTGGCCTCGATCTGGCGGATGCGCTCGCGGGTCACGTCGAACTGCTTGCCGACCTCTTCCAGCGTGTGGTCGGTGCTCATCTCGACGCCGAAAGCGCATGCGCAGCACCTTTGGCCTCACGCGGGGTGAGCGAGTCCAGCACTTCCTGACGACCTCGCGCATGGAGTCATGCAGCGCGGCGTCGGATGGCGCTCAGCGTGGTGGTGTCCTCGATGAAGTCGCCCAGGTGGGGAGTCGTCGTCGTCAGCCGATCGGCGTCTCCATGGAGATGGGCTCCTTGGCGATCTTGGAGGATCTTGCGGATCTTGTCCTCCGGCATGTCCATCTTCTCGGCCAGGTGGCTGGGTCGGGCTCGACACCGGTTTCCTGCAGGATCTGGCGGCTGATGCGATTCATCTTGTTGATGGTCTCGATCATGTGCACCGGAATGCGGATGGTGCGCGCCTGATCCGCGATGGAGCGGGTGATGGCCTGCCGGATCCACCAGGTGGCATAGGGTGGAGAACCTTGAAGCCGCGCCGGAACTCGAACTTGTCGACGGCCTTCATCAGGCCGACGTTGCCTTCCTGGATGAGGTCGAGGAACTGCAGGCCCCGGTTGGTGTACTACTTGGCGATGGAGATGACGAGGCGCAGGTTGGCCTCGGTCATCTCGCGCTGGCCTGTGCGCGCCTTCATCTCGCCCATGGCCATGCGCTTGTTGATTTCCTTCAGGTCGGGCAGCGGCAGCACCACGCGCACCTGCAGGTCGATGAGCTTCTGCTGCAGATCCTGGATGTCGGGGATGCTGCGGGCCAGCACGTCGGCATACGGCGGGTTGCCGGCCAGCTCGTTCTCGACCCACGCCAGGTTGGTCTCTGCTGCCCGGGAGCTCTTGATGAAGTGCTCGCGCGACATGCCGACGCGGTTGACGCAGATGTCGAGAATGGTGCGCCTCGACGGTGCGGACCTCGTCGACCTGGGCACGCAGCATGTCGCACAGCTCTCGACCACCTTGGCCGTGAAGCGGATGGACATCAGCCGTCGCTGCACCGATTCCTGGGCAGCCCGGTAGGCCGGCGACTTGTAGCCGTCGGTTTCCAGGGCCTGACGCATCTGCTCGAAGGCGGCGCCGATGCTGTCGAAGCGCGACAGCGCCTCTTCCTTCAGCTCCTCGAGCTTGGCGTTGTTCATGGCCGCGACGGGGCCCGTCGTCGTCGCCATCCGAGCGCGCCGGACCGAAGGACATTTCTCGTCGTCGGCATCCGGGTCGAGCAGGCCGTCGACGATCTCGTCGACCCGCAGCTGGGCGGCCGGAACCTTGTCGGCCTGCTCCAGCACCTCGGCAATGGTCGTCGGGCATGCCGAGATGGCATGCATCATGTCCTTCAGACCTTCCTCGATCTTCTTGGCGATGACGATCTCGCCCTCACGGGTGAGCAGCCTCGACCGAGCCCATCTCGCGCATGTACATGCGCACCGGGTCGGTGGTGCGGCCGAACTCGAGTCCACGGAGGACAGGGCGGCCTCGGCCTCTTCCTCGGTGTCGTCGTCGGACGAGGGTGACGGTACGGTCGTTGAGCAGCAGCGAGTCGGTATCGGGAGCTTGTTCATAGACCGAGATGCCCATGTCGCTGAAGGTGCCGATCATCTGGTCGATGGCCTCGACCTCGGTCAGTCCCTCGGGCAGGTGGTCGTTGATCTCGGCGTAGGGTGAGGAAGCCCCTGCCCTTGCCCAGCTTGATGAGCTGGCGCAGGCGGCTGCGGCGCGCTTCCATTTCCTCTTCGGTCACGCCCTGCTTGACGCTGGCCAGCGCCTCCTTGATGAGGGCCTTTCCTTGAACGCTTGTCACGCCCCTGCCCTTGGCCGGAGCCGCAGGCACATCACTTTCGACCGCGTCGTCGTCTCCGTCGAGATCGGCGTCATCGCCGTCGTCGGTGGAGATCATGTCGTAGTCGCCGCCGTCATCGAAACCGTCATCATCGTCCAGGTCGCTGGAAGAGGATTTGGCCGCAGCCTTCTTCGCCGGCGGCTTTCTTGGCCGGCTTCTTGGCGCCGTCAGCCTTCTTGGCCTTGGCAGGCTTTTCGGCCTTCTCGCCCTTCTCTGCCTTCGTCGATTTCTCGCCTTGGCCTTGGTCGCCTTGGCCTTGGCGGGCTTTTTCGGCCTCGCCGGACTGTGCGCGCGGGCAGCCTTCACGGGTTTGGTGCCGTCGGCTGCGTCGGAAGCGGCCGCTGCCGTAGCGGTCGCGTTCTTGGCCGCTTCTTCCTGAGATTTTGCTGTATCTTTTGCCACGTTGGATTCCCCGCATTGAACCTTCAATCATATCAGCCTGTCCCCCGCTGGGATAGGCGTTGAATCATCGCCATCAGTTCTGCATATCGGGTCCGCCCCCGGTTCATCAGACCCCGGCTCACCACCTGCACCACCGTCGCGCGCGCCTGATCAAAGCCGCATCCGGTCCAGGGCCCCCAGATAGTCGGCGCGCCTCGTCGTAATCCATGGCGGCCATCACACCGGCATCGCGCTGGTCCAGCGACTCGATGAAATCGGCTTTCCTGGGGTCGGTGGCGCGCACCTCGGCCAGTACCGATGCAAAGTGCGCCCCGGCCGGCAGGGTCGCCAGCTCGTTGCGCTAGTCCAGCAGAGCCTGGGGCAGCAGGCTCTCATCTTCGAGAGGTTCCGGGCCAGCGCGGGGAAAGAGGCCAGCAGCAGGCAGATCCGCTGCTGCAGGGTGGGCGGCGTCGGCCGGAACGGCCACGCCCGGCATGCGCGCAGCCCCCGCTCGCCCCCTGATAGGAGCGGTCGAAGCCTTGACCGCCTTGCAACGGGCGGTTTCACGGCGTGAAGCGGCATTGCCTCCCCTGCCAGCGGTCTGCATTCTGCCCGCCCTGCCCCCGCGCGCCACGCCGCTCCTGCCAGCGGCCGGATGATGCCTCGCGCCAGGGCGCCCGCCAGCAGGCGCTGCCTGGTCACGCAGGGAAGCGCCTTGCATCATGGGCGCGCGGGGCGCATGGAACGGGCCTCACCGCCCGCTGCCCGCCCCCATGACGCCCGCCGCCCTCCCGGACATGGGCCACCGGATGGGCCATCTGCAGGCCGCAGTAGGCCGCCAGCTCTTCGGTCGGCAGCCCCAGCCGCCCCGCCATGTCCACCAGGATCTGCGTGCGCAGGGCGATGTCGGGCATCTGCCGCACCAGCGGCTTGAGTTCTGCCTGCATGCGGGCACGCCCTTCGGGCGTGGTGATGTCTGCCCTGCTGGGCCAGCTCCTTCAGCAGGAAGGACGACAGGGGCAAGGCATCGCGCACGCAGGCCTCGAAGGCCTCCAGTCCTTCGGCCCGCACAGGCTGTCGGGTCGTGCTCGGGCGGCAGGAAGAGGAAATCGAGCTGCTTTGGTATCGGACAGCAGGGCAGCGCATTCTCCAGCGCCCGCCACGCGGCGCGGCGCCCTGCGGCATCGCCAGTCGAAGGAAAAACACGACCCGATCGGCCAGGCGCAGCAGCTTGCCCAGGTGCATGGCGGTGGTGGCGAGTGCCCAGCGTGGCCACGGCATAGTGGCAGCCGTGCTGGTGCAGCATCACCACGTCCATGTAGCCCTCCACCACCAGCACGACCACTGGCGCGGATGCTCACGCGCCTCGAAGAGGCCGTAGAGTTCATGCCCCTTTGAAAACAGCGGCCCCTCGGGCGAGTTGAGGTACTTGTTCTCCCTGTCCCAGCACCCGCCCACCAAAGCCGATGACCTGGCCGCGCGGGTTCCGGATGGGAAACATGATGCGCTCACGAAAGCGGTCGTAGCGCTGCCGTCTTCACCGGCAATCACCAACTCCGCTCGCACGGCGTCCTCGGCGGCGTAGTCGGGGAGCACGCCTTCCAGGTTGCTGCCAGCCGGCTGGCGCATAGCCCAGCCCGAAATGGCGTGCGATCTCGCCGGTGACACCCGTTCCTTCCAGGTAGGTAATGGCAGCGGTGTTTCCTTCAGGCGTGAGCGGTAGTAGCGGGCAGCCTGATCCAGCCACTGCGACAGCGCCAGCTGCTGGCTGGCCTTGCGTGCGGCCTCGGCGCCTTCCCGGCTATGGTCTTCGGGGACGGTAAGGCCCACGTCGCGGGCCAGCTCGTGCACGGCCTCAACAAAACCCAGGCCGTGATGCTCCATCAGGAAGCTGATGGCCGAGCCAGTGCGCCGCAGCCGAAGCAGTGGTAGAACTGCTTGGTGGGCGAGACGGAGAAGGACGGCGTCTTTTTCATTGTGGAAAGGACTACAGCCCCTGGTAGTTGGCTCCCGCCTTGCGCAGCTTGACGGCCTTGCCGACCACGTCGACGACATCGACGCGGGTCAGCAGCTCCTGGATGAAGGATTGCGGGATCAAACCATCGCGGGGCGCCCCGCCTCAGGCGGACAGGCGCGCCCGCACCTGGCAGAGACGGCAGCCAGATCGGCCTGTCCGGCCAGCTGGGTCTTGACGATGGCCATCACCTTGCCCATGATCGGCCATGCCGGCAGCGCCGGTCTCGGCCACGGCAGCCCTCGATGACAGTCTGATCTGGGCATCGTCGGCCTGCGCCGGGCGATAGGGTGTCGAGCACGGCCAGTTCGGCGCGCTCCTGCTCGGCCAGTTCGGTACGACCGGCCTTTCTCGAACTGCTCGATGGAGTCCCGTCGCTGCTTGGACAGCTTCTCGACGATGGCCAGCACCTGGGCGTCATCGAGCGTGATGCGCCCGTCGACTTCCTTCTGCTTGATGGCAGCCAGCAACAGGCGCAGGGCGCCCAGGCGCACCTTTTCTCGCGCCCGCATGGCAGCCTTCATGTCGGCGTCTATACGAGACTGAGATCAGTGGCTGTACTCGATGAGCAATCAGGTCATGGGAATGACCTGCGCGAAGTATCTGAAAACGACGAGAATGGCGCCGACGCCGCCCGACAGACCATGCCAGACGACGCACAGCGCCGCAAGAAGACTGATCGGATGAAGATCAGTATTTTTTTCTTGGGCAGCATCTGGCTGCGCAGGCGCTTGTGATGGCGCTTGACGGCAGCCGATTTCTTCCGCTTGCGTTCTGCAGTCGGTTTTTCATAGAACTCACGCGCACGCAGCTCGGTGAGCAGCCCGGTCTTCTCGATGGTTCGCTTTGAAGCGCCGCAGGGCAACATCAAACGGCCTCGTTTTCCTGACTCGGACCAGTGGCATGAAAAACCCTTCCTTGAAACGTTGTGAAATGGGCACTAGAGGCTAGTCCACGATTATAGACGCGACTCGCTTCACTTGCCAAGCACGCCAGGGGATCCGTCAACGGCCAACCGACAGGCGCCGTACCGGAAGGGTCTGGATGGGTGGGCTGTCCTGCCCCAGCTCTGGGCGCCGTCAGACGTCCTTCGGCTGCGATGGCCTGCGTGCCGCCGCAAAGGCCGATGCCCATGCCCACTGGAAGTTGTAGCCGCCCAGCCACCCCGTCACGTCCACGGCCTCACTCGATCCAGTAGCTGCCAGGCACGGCGTGGGCCTGCATGGAGCGCGGATCCAGCGCCCTCGGTAGCCACGCCCCCACCGTCACCTCGGCCTTTCGATAGCCTCGAACCCGCCGGCTGCACCGGCCAATGCGACAGGGCTCTGCCCCAGCTGGCGCAGCCGGGCGTCCCCAATCTCGGCCAGGCGGCTGGATTCGGCCAGCCCTTCCAGTGCGCTAGACACGCCAGGCGGCATGAGCGCCCCCGAAAGCCGGGTGGCTGAGGCCAGCCAGCTCCTGACCAGCCGCGCAGGCAGCACAGCCCCAGCACTGTCCCCAGCTGCTGCCGATGGGGCTGCCCGGACAGGCTGACACCACCCGGCAACGCCTGTGCACTGGCACGGCCAGCCTTCAGATCCACCAGCCACCGCCCCGGATCGGGCATGTCCGGCAAGAGGTTCAGCCAGACAGGCTGCCCTGGCTGCCAATAGCTTGAGATCTGCAGGATGCCGGGCCCTGAGAGCCCACGATGCGTGAACAGCAGATCCTCATGAAACACGACGGGACGGGGCGCCTTGCTCTTGCCCTGACCCTTCTGTTGCGTGCCTTTCCCTGCCCTGGCGGGGGGCGTCGCGGACGCCTGGGACCCGGGATTTGCTGGCAGCCCGGTACCGCCCTCCCCAAGCCGGGCGTCCGTCCTGGCAGTGCCCGCACCGCTGTCATCGGCCGTGACAGGCACCACCGAGACCGCCACCGGCAAGGCCACGCCCGAGAGGGCTGCGAAGTCCTGCCAGGCCGCCGACGTGACCGTGAGCGGAACCAGCCCGGGCCGAGGCGTCACCGTGGCGATGCCCCACTGGCGAGCCAGCTGCCAGGCACGATCGCTGGCACCGATGGCCGGGATGGAAAGTCCACCCGTGGCCACGACCAGATGCCGGGCCAGGAACACCCCGTCCGAGGTGCTCACGCGAAAGCGCGGGCTATTGTCGGCCCCTTCCAGACGCGCGATCTCCTGTACGGTCACCGGGTGGCGTATCTGCACGCCGCCACGTGCACAGTCGGCCAGCAGCATGTCAATGATCCGCTGACTGGAATCGTCACAGAAGAGCTGCCCCAGATGCTTTTCATGAAACCCGATGCGCGCCTCACGCACACGGGCAATGAAGCGCTCAGGGCGGATGGGTCTTGAGCGCATGGCGCACGAAGCGCGGATCGCCGCTCAGGTAGCAGGGCCGGGATCGCGCCATTCAGATTGGTGAAGTTGCGGCGACCACCGCCCGAGGATGCGGATCTTCTCGCCGATGCGACGTGCATGGTCCAGCACGGTCACCCGCAGGCCGCGCAGCCCCAGCTGCCCGGCGCAATACAGCCCGGCAGCACCCGCGCCCACCACGATCACATCCCGTCGTTCCACTGTCCTGTCCTCATGTCCTTCGCCATACCGCCTGCACCGCCTATGCGGGCGCGGCGCCCGACAGCGTATCATCCTCCCGACACGGTTCGGACGCTCCAGGCACACTAGGGAGTCGCCCTGCCCGGCAAGCCCCGCTTCCTTCCCCCTGCGCCTGACGCGGCATGGTTTCCGGTGCTGACTTGCCCCGGACATTGCCGCGCCTGTCTTCGGCGCCCCGCCCGTTCCGTCATCGCATCCCTTTCCCGACACACACAATAGACTTCCATGCTGGTACTGGGCATAGAGACCTCCTGCGACGAAAACCGGCGTCGCCCTGTACGACACCGACCATGGGCTGCAGGCCCAGGCCCTGCATTCGCAGGTGGCCATGCACAACCACTACGGTGGCGTGGTGCCGGAGCTGGCCTCACGCGATCACGCGTCGAGCGGCTGGTGCCGCTGCTGGAACAGGTCATGGCCGACGCCCAAAGGCCGCTGTCGGCCATCGACGCCATTGCCTACACCCAAGGGCCCCGGACTGGCCGGCGCGCTGCTGGTGGGGGCCTCGGTGGCCACGGCGCTGGCCATGTCGCTGGATCGCCCGTCATCGGCGTGCACCACCCTGGAAGGCCACCTGCTCTCACCACTGCTGTCGGACGATCCGCCCGAGTTTCCTTCGTGGCGCTGCTGGTCTCCGGCGGTCATCGCAGCTGCTGCGTGTGGACGGTCTGGGAGCCTACACGCTGCTGGGCGAGACGGTCGACGATGCAGCGGGCGAAGCCTTCGACAAGAGCGCGAAGCTGCTGGAACTGGGCTACCCGGGCGGTCCTGCGCTGTCGGCGCTGGCAGCCCAGGCGGATCCGACGCGCCCCGACGCGCCCCTGCTTTACCCCTGCCCCGCCCCAAGCTGAAGAGCGACGATCTGGATTTCAGCTTCAGCGGTCTGAAGACAGCCGTCCTGACCCAGGTGAAGAAAGGGACTGGCCCCAAAGCACCGTGCGGACCTGGCCCGCGAAGTGGAAGAAGCCATCACCGACGTGCTGGTGGGCAAGGCCCTGAAAGGCGCTGAAAGCAGACCGGGCTGTCACGACTGGTGATTTCCGGCGGCGTGAGTGCCAACCGGCGACTGCGCGCCGCTGGCCGAGGCCAGCGCCCGCGGCCCGCGAAGAAAGCGCCGCTGCGGGTCCACTTCCCGCCACTGGCGCTGTGCACCGACAACGGTGCGATGATCGCTCTACGCCGGCGCCTGCCGGCTGACGGCGCGAAGGCTGCCGGGCCTGAAGCAGCCTCTGGCCGGCATCGACACGCAGCCCCTGCGCTTCGATGTGCGGCCACGCTGGCCGCTGGAAGAACTGCCGGCGGTCGGTGCCCGCCCACCCGCGGCGGCGGGTATTTGACCTGGGCGGCTTGGGGGGGCCTTGTTGCCCCGATCTTCGACTCCTTGCCCTTCAGCAGCCGATTGATGTTCTCGCGATGCCGCCAGACCAGCAGCGCGGCGATGAACAGGATGACCAGCGCCCGGGCATCGATGCCAGAAGAGCTGCCAGTAGATGGGCGCCATGAAGGCGGCCGTGATGGCTGCCAGCGACGAATAGCGCGTCAGGAAGGCCACGGCCAGCCAGGGTGGGCCAGCACGGCCAGACCATGCAGCGGGTTGAGCGCCAGCAGCACCCCGCCGGCCGTGGCCACGCCCTTGCCGCCCTCGAAGCCGTGAAACACCGGGCTACAGGTGGCCGATGAAGGCGGCCAGCCCACCAGCATGATGATCATGTCGGACAGCCCCAGCGAGGGGCCAGCCAGCGCGCCAGCAGCACCGCCAGCACGCCCTTGCCGACGTCACCCAGCAGCGTGAACAGCGCCGCCTTCTTGTTGCCGGTGCGCAGCACATTGGTGGCGCCAGGTTGCCGAGCCGTAGGTGTGCGGATCGGCCAGCCCCATGAGCTTGCTGACCACCACGCCGAACGACACCGAGCCGATGAGATAGGCCGCCAGCAGCACAAGGATCTGGACGGACAGGGAAGCAGAAGCCATGGCGAATCATCCGAATGGAATGAGGGCATCCATCATGCCCGGACATGAATGAAAATGTTACAGGAAGCGCGCCGACTCCCCTACCCCCGCGGGTGGTGCTGCGCATGCAGCGCCTTCAGGCGTGCCCGCGCCACATGGGTATAGATCTGGGTGGTGGAGATGTCGGCATGCCCCAGCAGCACCTGTACCACCCGCAGGTCAGCCCCGTGGTTGAGCAGGTGCGTGGCAAAAGGCGTGCCGCAGCGTGTGCGGCGACAGCTGCCTCGATGCCCGTCCCGCAGGGCATGGCGGCGGATGAGCACCCAGAACATCTGACGCGTCATGCCGGTCGCCCGCTGCGTGACGAACACCGCCTCGGCCTGTCGCGCCCCCAGCAACCGGGGACGCGCCTCCTGCAGGTAGCGCACCAGCCAGGCACGCGCCTTCCCTCGCCCAGCGGCACCAGCCGCTCCTTCGAGCCCTTGCCCACAATGCGCACCAGACTGTCCACCATAGACACCTCCGACAGCTTCAGCCCCACCAGCTCCGAAACCCGCAACCCGGTGGCATAGAGGACCTCCAGCATGGCCCGGTCACGCAGGCCCAGCGCCGTCTCCACGTCCGGTGCGGCCAGCGCTCCACCTGGGCCTCGGACAACGTGGCCGGGAAACGCGCTGGCTGCCTCATGGCGCGGATGCGCAGCGTGGGATCATCCTGCCGTCGCCCCTCGCGCAGCAGGTGTCGATAGAAACGCTTGATGACCGTCAGCCGCCGATTGGCGGAACTGGGCTTGCCGTGCCCGTGGGCGTGCAGCCAGATAGGCCAGCAGATCGGCCTCGCCGGCCTCGGCCAGCGCCACGCCCCGCGTCGAAGGGAGCCAGCCAGCGCGCCAGCTGCATCAGATCACGCCGATAGGCCTGCAACGTGTTCTTCGACAGCCCATCTTCCAGCCACAGGGGCATCACTGAAGGACTGGATGTCGGCATCGGCCCGCCGAATCCGTCGGGCCACGGCGTCGTTCTGCGCCTCCCCACCCGCCAGCAGCAGGCACATCGGCTTCTTCGGGCGCGCGCCCCGCCCTGCCGGCCGTCGCGCCCTCCATCATCGCCTCTTTCCCGCTCATGCGTTCCATTCCTCCCCATCGCCCCCATCTGTTGCTATGCTGACAGGGCATGCGCCGTGCTGGCCGCACGGGCAGACCGGCGGCCGGCAAGGCAGCCCAGGGGAAAGGCGCGTGGCAAAACCGCCCTCTCCCGGATGGCCGACCTGCCAGCCACCGGCCTCGGCAGCGGCTGCGTGCGGTCATCGCCGGATCCGCCTTGCCCGTTCAACGGGTACCCGGCCCGGTCCGCACAGGGTCTGGCACATTGGCGGGAAACCAACGAACAGGGATACGAAATTGCAACGATACCGGCTGGTCGACGAACGGCAGACCGGCCGCTGGGCCCAGGCCCCTGGCCCAGGCACTGCCCTCGCAAGACCTTGAGAGACAAGCGTTTATCGTCACCCTGCAGGGGCGACCTGCCGGGAAGACCACGCTGGTCCGTTACATGCTGCGCGCACTGGGCGTGCAGGGGCCGCATCAAGAGCTCCCACCTTCGCCTTGGTGGAATCTTATAATCTCCCGAAGTTCCCGGTCTACCACTTTGATTTATATAGGTTCTCGACGCCTGACCAGTGGTCTCGATGCCGGGTTTGACGATATATTTTGCGGTGCCGGGCTGATGCTGGTGGAGTGGCCCTGAACAGGCTGCGGGCGCCTGCCGGCAGCCGACCTCGATCTGCGGCTGCTTCTCCCGGACCCCGCACCGACGAAACGCCCCGGGCGCTCCCTGCCCGGACGACACGCCGCGGCGACGCCGCGGCATGGACGGACACCGCCGAGATGACCCGGACCCAGCCGAAGCCCGCCACCTGGAGGCCCATGCGCAAGTGCGCGCGGGAACACAATGTCTGACGAAACTCGCCAGCATCCTCGCAGTCGACGACGCCTGCTGAAGCTTGGGCTGGCCTCGCCATTGCTGCTGCCGCTGCACGCCGCCCAGGCTTCGGCGCCCATTCGCGTGGGCCAGCCGTCCCGGCCGGGCAGCGTGCCTGCGCGCGCTCCACCCCGAAAGCTGCTGCATCAGGCGGGACCGCCACGACCCGGACTGCGTCCGCCAGTGCGCGCCCCGCCAAAGGCCCGCACCGCCGGCGGCATCCAGCGCACGGCCCTGGAAACCCCGACCAAGGCCGCGGCAGCCAGCACCGACAACCGCGCCATCGCGGCCGTGCGGATGTGGCCGTCACGCGAGATACACCCGCGTCACCTTCAGAGCTGACCCAGGCCATTCCTTTCCGTGCCCGCCCTCATCGACAACCCCAATCGGGTCATCCTGGACCTGGAAGGGCTGGAGGTGGAATCGAGGTGCGCGAGACTGCTAGGCAAGATCAGTACCAACGACCCTTCGTGCGCCAGGTGCGCGTGGGTCAGTTCAACCCGAGACCCTGCGCATCGTCTTCGACCTGAAGCAGGCCGTGGCACCCCTAGGTGTTCACGCTCAAGCCGCCGCCGGCTACCAGCACCGGCTGGTTCTGGACCTGTATCCCAAGCATCCGGTCGACCCGCTGGAGCAGCTGATCTGCCGACGCCAACGGCAAGACACACGACAGCAAGGCCACCAGTGGCCCTGAAACAGGCCGGCAACGGCAAATCCTCAGCAGGACCGGCAAGAAAGCCCCCGCCCCGAAGTGACGCGCACCTTTACCGTGGTGCTGGATCCTGGCCATGGCGGAGGACCCCGGCGCCACTGGCCCGATGGGCACGCACGAGAAGACCGTGGTGCTGGCCGTGGCCCACGAGGTGAAGAAGCTGCTGGCCAGGAAGAGAACCTGCGCGTGGTGCTGACCCGCGACGACGACTACTACGTGCCGCTGGGCAAGCGCGTCAGCAAGGCGCGCGCGGCGTGCGGCAGACCTGTTCGTTTCCATTCACGCCGACGCCTTCGTCAAGCCCGATGCCCGCGGCTCGTCAGTCTTCGTGCTGTCCAACCACGGCGCATCCAGCCTGGGTGCCAAATGGCTGGCCCGCAACGAGAACCGTGCCGACCTGATCGGGGGCGTCAACATTAAGACCGCCAGCACCCCCGAGACCGCCAGCCTGCTGATGGATCTCTACACCACCTCGCAGATCCGCGACAGCAGGTGCTGTGCCCAGCGCGTGCTGGCCGAGCTGGGCCAGATCGGGCGACTGCACAAGGCCAGCGTCGAGCAGGCCAACTTCGCCGTGCTGCGCTCGCCGGACGTGCCGTCCGTGCTGGTGGAGACCGCCTTCATCAGCAACCCGACGAGGAAAAGCGCCTGCGCCATCCCCAGTACCAGGACGAACTGGCCCGTGCCATCGCGCGGGGCATCCTGGATTACCGCAAGCTCAACCCGCCGGGGCCGCGCGGCAAGCTCTCCTGACCCTGAAAGCACGGAGCGCCTGCCGGCGAGAGCACTCCCCGGCCAGCGCCCCCGGATCCATGGCGGCAACAGCGACCCGCCACGGACCCGCACAGCGTCAGGAGCGGCCGACGCTCACGTAGTGGAAGCCCAGCTCACGCACCTTGGCCGGGATGTCATGTGCGGCCGTCCACCACCAGGTCGCCCCGCTGCTCTTGTGCAGCTTTGCGGATGTCGAGCGAGCGGAACTGCGGCCATTCGGTCACCAGCACCAGCGCATCGGCCTCCTGCACGGCTTCCGTACTGGTCCTCACGAACACCAGATCAGCAGTTTTTCCTGGGCCTCACGCGGCATCACGCGCGGTGCCGTGTCCTTCGTCTCCGGATCGTAGGCGCGCACCTGGGCACCGGCCTTCAGCAGCGACTCCACCAGCGTGATGCTGGGCGCCTCGCGCATGTCGTCAGTGCCTGGCTTGAAGGCCAGTCCCCACAGCGCAATGGTGCGCCCCTTCATGTCGGGACCGAACTCCTCCACCAGCTTCTCGAAGAGCCACTGCTTCTGCATCTGATTGCGCCGCTCACGGCGTTCAGCACCATCGGCTCGAAGCCGACCGAGCGCGCCATGCTGGCCAGCGCCTGCACATCCTTGGGCAGGCAGGAGCCGCCGTAACCGGCCCCCGAGCGCAGGAACTTGTCGCCAATGCGCGGGTCGGTACTGATGCCCAGCCGCACGTGCTCCACGTCCACGCCCAGGCGCTCGCATGAGGCCGGCAATCTCGTTCATGAACGAGATGCGGGTACAGCATGGCATTGGCCGCGTACTTGGCCATCTCGGCATCGCGCACACCCATGTGAATCAGACGGGCGCCCTCCTTCACGAAGGGCTCATACAGGTCGTCCAGCAGCTGGCGGGCCCGCTGCGAATCGACGCCCACGATGATGCGATCGGGCTGCATGAAGTCCTCGATGGCCATGCCCTCCTTCAGGAACTCGGGGTTCGAGGCCACGTCGTACTCGATCTGCACGCCCCGGGCAGCCAGCTCGGCATCCACGGCAGCGCGCACCTTCTCGGCCGTGCCCACCGGCACCGTCGACTTGTTGATGATCAGCGCCGGACGCTCCATGCGCTGACCGATCTCGCGGGCCACGGCCAGCACGTGACGCAGGTCGGCCGAGCCGTCCCTCGTCCGGGGCGTACCCACAGCGATGCAGAAGATGTCGGCCCGCGCATGGCTTCGAGCAGCGAGGTGGTGAAGCTCAGGGCGCCGGTATCGGCATTGCGGGCGATGATGGCATCGAGCCCCGGCTCGTCAGATGCACTTTCACCGCGCTTGAGGCCCGCGATGCGCTCCTCGCTGATGTCCACACAAATGACCCGGTGGCCCTTGTCGGCCAGGCAGGCCCCTGAAACCAGACCCACATAACCCGATCCAACAACCACAAGATTCATGATCAATCCTTTTCAAGGAAATAGATTATTTCAATCCAACTGCCGCATGAAGGGGCGACAGGAGACTCTCCGTCCCCGCTACAGCCATCGGGCCCGGTCCAACAAAAACAGGAAATCTGATGCGCGTCGTCAGCGCGGCAGGCGTAGCGTCACGTGCAGGCCTCCCAATGGGCTGCGGCTCCCAGTTCCAGCCGCCCCTCGTAGGTCTCGGCAATGTCGTTTGGCAATGACCAGTCCCAACCCACTACCCTCAGTGCTTTCGTCAAAACGCTGCCCTCGACGGATGGCCCGTAAATCTCGTCATCATCCAGACCTGCACCGTCATCCTCGATGCAGATGGCCAGCAGACCGGTGCGTGAGCGCATTCCGTCATCCTCGGTAGTGGGCTGGGTCAGCAACCGCACCGTCACCACCACCTGACTGCGGGCCCACTTGCCGGCGTTGTCCAGCAGGTTGCCCAGCATTTCTTCCAGGTCGGTGCTCTCGCCCGCCAGAACACCCGACCCGGCACATCCAGTTGCCAGTCGATGCCGCGCGCCGCGTGCAGCGTCTGCATCAGCCCGATCAGCCCCTGCAGGCACTCGTTCACGTCGATGCGCCGTCGATCGCCCGCCCGCTGCCCGCCCGGGCCAGGTGACGCTCGATCATCCGGTTCATCGTGTCGACCCGGCGACGCACCTCCATCCCGTCAACTTCCGCCGAACGCGACTGGGCGCTGAGCAGCGCCAGCGGCTTCTTCAGTGCATGGCTGAGGTCAGCCGCATTGCCCCGCGCCCGCGTCACGACCCGTGCATTGCGCTCCAGCACCTCGTCGATCTCGGCCGCCAGCGGGTCCAGGTCGGGACCATAGCCGCTGCCGGCACGATCGGCCTCGCCGGCATGGATGCGCTGCAGCGCATCATGCGAGACGACGCAGCGGCGCAACCCCAGCCAGACCTGCACATACATGCCGGCCACCATCGCCAGCGCCAGACCACCCAGCATCACCATCAGGATGCGGTCGATGCTGGCCATGTCCTTGCGACTGGTCTCGGCCGGGCCGTAGACATACAGCCGGTACGCATGGCCCGCGACGTGGAAGTTGCGTGCCAGCCCATACAGCAGCTCGTCACGCGGCCCACGCAGGGTCAGCAGCTCGACCGAACCCGCCACCGGCCTGGCTATGGCCACATCCAGGCTGCTGTCCCACAGCGACCGGGAACGATACACGGTGCCTTCGGCGTCCAGCTGCCAGTGACCAGCCGAGAAGATGAAGCGGGAACTCGTCGCTGACCAGCCGGTTGTCGAAGCTCACCCGTCCGTTGCCGTCCACCATCAGACCCGCCACGATGCGGTCGGCCCGTTCATCGAGTGAACCGCTCATGCTGCGCAGGATGGCCGCATGCAGCTGCTCGCGCATCAGGAGACCGCCCACGCCGGTGATCAGCAGCACCGCCAGCATGCCCAACAGCATCAGCCGCTGCGCGCCAGCCCGATGCACCGCGCGCACAGGCCGGGTCGGTTGCACAGGACTGTCGCTCATGGGGCGGGATCGACGGACACATCGTCATCATCCCCTCCGGCGTCATTGCCTTCGGGCTCCAGCAAAGCGCGAAACCGCGACCACGCACAGTACGGATCATCGACACGCCGAGCTTGCGCCGGATACGACCGATCAGCACGTCCAGCGCATTGGAATCCGGATCGCTGTCGCGGGCATGAGACATGCTCGACAATGTCGGAGCGACTGAGCACCACGCCGGGCTGGTGCATCAGATAGGCCAGGATGCGCTCTTCCTGTGCCGTGAAGGCCAGCCGCCGGCCGTCCATCGAGAAACGTCCCTGCAGCGTGTCATAGGAAAGTGGTCCCACCTGCAGCACCGGATCGGCATGACCGTAGGCACGGCGCACCAGCGCGCGCAGTCGCACCACCACCTCTTCGTGCATGAAGGGGCTTGGTGAGATAGTCGTCAGCACCCGCACCGAAAACCGGCCAGCTTGTCGCTCCAGCGACCACGCCCGGTGAGAATCAGCACCGGGAAATTGCATCCCTGCTCGCGCCACTGCTTCAGCACCGAAATGCCATCCAGCTCAGGCAGCCCCAGATCCAGTACCGCCGCATCATAGCGCTCGGTGCTGCCCAGGAAGGAAGCCTCCTGACCATCCATTGCAAGCTCAGCCACCATGCCGGACTCTTCCAGCGCAGTCTTCAGACTCTGAGCCAGCTCGCGGTCATCCTCGACAATCAGCACTCGCATCACCGCACCTCGATCTCTTCTTCGCTCAGGACCCTGCCCGTGACCGGGTCCAGAGTCAGCTCGATGAGCGAATCATTGGGGAGACGAAGGTCGATCTCGTACACGGGCTGCTCGTCACGGTCGTACTTCAGCTCGACCTCCAGCACCGTGCCGGAATAGCGGCGCAGCAGCGATTCCAGCAGGTCGGGCAACTGCTTCGATGCCGGGCGTGGGCACGAAGACACCGATGTCGGAAATCAGCTCACCGGTGCTGGCATCAACGAACAGGCCACGCACCTGACCGTTTTCCTGCAGCACCCGGACGTGGTAGATTTCGCGCCCCTGGCGGCCGCGCTCCAGATCCACGTCCACCACGCGACCCGGGTGCTGTTTCAGCACCTTGCGCAGCAGCTTCGGCAGAGTCGGCCAGCAGCGGCCCCGTCTCGCGACGGACTTCCTCACCGGTCACGGCATCGATATGGATCTCGCGCCGACGGCCACTCTCGTCCAGCAGCCGGACCTCGTAGACATGGCGCCCCTTGTCAGTTGCGGTCCAGCTCCACATCCAGCACGTTGCCGGCATGCTTGCGCTGCACCGTCTGCAGGATCTCGGCCAGCGGCCGAAAACGCCCGCCGTGACGGCATTGCGCACTTCGTCATGCTCGGCAGCCAGCGTGCCGGCTGCGGCCAAGGACAGCAGCGCAGCCACCGGAGCAGCAAGCAGGGAGGGAGGAACCAGGTCTTCATGCCGAGCATCAGTAGCCAATCCTGTCTGAACGAATCGTGAACCATGTCGTCAGGGTAGGTTCACCGCGAATGGGGGACAATGCAGGCACGACAGAACAGACCTGCGCTCACGCCCTCTTCCATGCGTCCCCGCATCGCCCTCTCATTCCCATGACACCATGCGGCCTGGGTCACATCCGCCGCAACACGCTGATTGCCCAGACCCTCATCCAGCCGCCACTGTCGGCTCAGGGTCCTGCTGGTCTCCGGCATCCGCGAATCCGGCGCCTTTGCGCTGCCGCCAGGCATCGACAGCATCACCCCTGCCCGCCTATCGCAAGCGGCCGGATGGCAAACTCATACCGCCCGCGCGCTGGACATGCCGCTGGAACAGCTTGTTGCGCTGCGCAGCCAGACCATTCTGGCCGCACTCACGGCCTTTGCGCCCCAGTTGCTGATCGTCGACAACGTGCCGCGCGGTGCACTGTCCGAGCTGGATACGGTCCTGCCGACCATGCGGGCACGGGGCACGCACATCGTGCTGGGTCTGCGCGACATCATCGACACCCCCGAGGCCGTGGCCCGACAGTGGGATCGCCAGAAGAATGCCGACATCCTGCGACGGTGCTTCGACGCCGTCTGGATCTCATGGTGACCCCCGGGTCTACGACACCATCTCCGCCTACGGCCTGGACCGGCTCGAGAGCATCGAGGTCACGCCGGTGGGCTATCTGGACCCGAACCAGCGCTGGGAAGCGAAGAGCGACACGGGGGGCACCGCCTCGGACGGGACCGTGGCCGAAACATCCGATGCCCCCTATGCCCTGTGCATGATGGGTGGCGGCCAGGACGGGCTGGCCGTGGCCGAAGCCTTCGCGCGGGCGCCGCTGCCCAGCGGCTGGCGCGGCATCATCCTCACCGGCTCGATGATGCCGGCCGAGGCACGCCAGCGGCTGCAGGCCCTGGCCGATGCCCGGCCCGAGCTTCAGCTGCTCCCGTTCGTGGCCGAACCACTGACCCTCATCCGCAATGCCCGCGCCGTGGTGGCCATGGCCGGCTACAACAGCACCATGGAAGTGCTGGCGCTGGGCAAGCGCACGCTGCTGGTGCCGCGTGTCACCCCCGTGCCGAGCATGGCTGCGGGCCAGCCGGCTGGCCGAACTGGGCCTGGTGGGCTGCCTGCACCCCGACGAGCTGGCTCCGGCCTGCGCGGGTGCCTGGCTGACCGAAGCCGCCAACCCGGCCCCGGCCGTCAGCGCCCTGCAGGCGCTGGACTTTGGCGGGCTGAGGCGCGTGGCCGAGCTGGCTGGCCAGTTGCTGGACACGCCCAGTCCGGCAGCCCTGGTGCCTTCCGCGGCCTGATTCCTTTTCATCAACGGCTTCTTCTCTCTTTCAGGAACCTCCCATGTCCGAGCCCCTGTTCTCCCATTGCCGTCGGCTACGTGCTGAAGCGCTATCCGCGCTGGAAACCTTCGTCGTCAACGAGATCCTGGCACTGGAAAAAGGCCGGCGTGCAGGTCGACATCTTTGCACTGGGCCCGGTCAGCGAGACCCACTTCCAGGAAGCCATCTCGCGCGTGCGTGCCCCCCGTGCACCGCATCCGCCATCAGTTCCACGACACGGAGCTGTACTGGCAGCTGCTGGTTCAGGCACGCAAGGCCCCTGCCCGAGTTCCGCCGCCTGGCTCACCTGGCTGATGAGCACGACTGCGTGACGGTCGGTCAGGCCGTGCTGCTGGCCATGCAGGCGCAGAGCAAGGGCATCCGCCACCTGCACGCCCACTTCGGCACCCAGGCCGCCACCGTGGCCCGGCTGGCCGCGGCCTTTGCCGGCATCCATTACAGCTTCACCGCCCACGCCAAGGACATCTACCACCAGTACGAGGAACCGGTACAGCTGGATCTGAAGATCCGCGATGCCGCCTTCACCATCACAGTATCGGACTACAACGTGGATTACCTGCGCACCCACTTCGGCGCGCCCACCGATCGCACCCACCGCATCTACAACGGCCTGGACCTGCCGACGTTCCCGTACCACCCGCCCATCAACCGGCCCTCGCACGTGGTGGCCGTGGGTCGTCTGGTCGAGAAGAAGGGCTTCCCGTTCCTCATCGAGGCCATCGGCCTGCTGCGCGACCGGGGCATCGATTGCCGCTGCACGCTGGTGGGCGACGGCCCGCTGCGGCCGCTAGCTGCAGAAGCAGATCGAGGACCTGGGGCTGACCGACCGCGTACAGCTGGCGGGCGTGCGACCGCTGACCGAGGTCTCGGCCTTCCTGAAAGGGGCCGCCGTGCTGGTGGCGCCCTCCATCATCAGCGAAGGCGGCGACCGCGACGGCCTGCCCACCATCCTGGTGGAAGGCATGGCGCTGGGCACCCCTGCATCTCCACGCAGGTCGTGGGCATTCCCGAGCTGATCCGTGACCACGAGACCGGCCTGCGTGCCCCCGAACGATGCCAAGGTGCTGGCCGACGCCATCGCCGAGATGCTGGGCAATCCCACCATGGCCCGCCTGCTGGCCGACAATGCTCGTGCCCTCATCGAGAGCGAGTACGACGTGCACCGCAACACGGCCCGCCTGCGCGACCTGTTCGCCCAGAGCATCCAGGCTGTGGATGCCCAACACGCCGCAAACCGGCCCAGCGCCGCCGAGATGAACCTTTCCGGAGTTTCCATGAAGAAAACACATCGCCCTACGTCTGCGCTGATGCCGGCATCCCGGTCTTCGGCACCAAGGGAGCCCTCGATCCACGTGCAGTCGGTGGTGCGAGCTGCCCTGAAGGCCGGCCATCGCGTCACGCTGTTTGCCACCCGCTTCGACGGCCATGTCCCGCCAGGTCTGGAGAACGTCGCCTCGCGTCCACCTGCCGGAGATCCTGCAGGGAGACCCCGACCAAGCGCGCCCATGCCGCCCTGGGAGGGCACGTGACCACATCGCCGAGCGGCTCGACGCCCACGCCCCCACGACATGGTCTACGAGCGCTACTCGCTCTGGAGCGACGTGGGCATGCGCTGGGCCCGTGAACACGGCATCCCGGCATTCTGGAAGTGAACGCGCCGCTCATTGAGGAGCAGCGCACCCACCGCCAGCTGGTGCTGGAAGACGAGGCGCGCGCCGTGGCGCAGTCGGCCTTCTCGCAGGCCAGCGCCATTCTGGCCGTCTCGCCCGGCGTGGCCGACTACCCTGCACACCTGGCCCGGCACGAAGGGGACGCGTGCATGTGATGGCCAATGGCGTGGATCCGTCATCCAGCGCCGACAGCGCCGAGCTGCGGGCCGCACGCCATGCCGACATCAGCAACGAAACCCCGATCGTCATCGGCTTCCTGGGGCACGCTGAAACCCCTGGCACTGGCCTGCCGCTGCTGGTAGAGGGCCTTCGCACGCCCTGCACCGGCGCTTCCCGCAGACCCGGCTGCTGGTGGTGGGGACGGCCCCGGCCGCACCGACATGGAATCATCGCTCACGGCCCTGGCCTGCTGCAGCACTGCCGCTTCACCGGCGCCGTGCAGGCACATGAGGTTCAGGGACTGCTGGCGCAGATGGACATTGCCACGGCGCCCTACCCGGCCCAGGACAACTTCTATTTCTCGCCCCTGAAGATCTACGAGTACCTGGCTGCCGAACTGCCGGTGGTGACCACCCGCGTGGGACACCTGGCCACCGTGGTGCTGCAGGACGTCGACGGCCTGCTGGTGCCCCCGGAGATCCGGACGCCTTTGCCGATGCACTGGCCACCCTGGTCCAGGATCCGGCGCTGCGCCTGTCCATGGGGCGCCGTGGCCGCCAGCGCATCGTGGCCGAGCACAGCTGGGATGCCGTCACCGCGCGCATTCTGGCCATGGCCGATGTGCCGCCATGCCGGACAGCCCCGTGATCTGATCGACCGTCCCCCGGATTGCCCACGTTCCAGCCCGTCGCAAGAGGAGCCCTTTTTCCCGTGCCCCAGAAAGACACACGCCCCACCGGCAGCCCCATCCGCCGCGTCCTGAAACGCTTCCGTCCCTTCATGAAGGGACAGGGGCCCACTGCTGGCCGGCTCGCTGACGGCACTGCTGCTCAGCACCCTGATGCGGCTGGTCGGAACCCCTGGCCGCTGGCCTTCGTGGTGGACCACGTGCTGGGCGACTCGAAGAACGGCCACAAGGCGCTGGGCCAGTGGCTGGGCAGCCTGGAGACGATGGAAATCGTCTGGCTCTCGGCCGTGGCGGTGGTGGCCTTTGCTGCCCTGCGGGCGCTGGCCGGCTTCCTGTCCACCGTGGGCTTTGCGCGCATCGGCAACGAGGTGCTCAGCAAGGTCCGCAACGTGCTCTACAACCGGCTGCTGCGCCCTGTCGCTGGCCTTCCATCAGCGCCAGCGCAGCGGCGACCTGGCGCTGCGTCTGGTCAACGACGGGGCCAGCTTCGCGAGGTGACGGTCTCGGCCCTGCTGCCGATGATGGCCAACGTCTTCATCCTGGTGGGCATGTTCGGGGTGATGTTCGTGCTGAACTGGCAGCTGGCGCTGATCTCGCTCATCCCGCTGCCGGTGATGTGGCTGTCGGCCAAGCGCAGCAGCCGGCTCATCCACGAGGCCAGCCGTCGTCAGCGTACCCGTGAAGGATCGCTGGCCGCCACGGCAACCGAATCGATGTCGGCCATCCGCACCGTGCAGTCGCTGGCGCTGGAAGAAGGCTTCTGCGCATGTTCCGTGGCAATGACGGCCAGGCCGCCAACGCCGACATGAACACCAAGCGGCTCTCGGCCGGTCTGGAGCGCTCCATCGACCTGTTGCGGCCTGCGCCACGGCCCTGGTGCTGTGGCAGGGTGCGCTGCAGGTGATCGCCGGCTCGCTCACGGCTGGCGATCTGCTGGTGTTCATTTCGTACCTGAAGAACTCCATGCGCCCGGTGCGCGAGTACGCCAAGTACGCCGGACGCCTGTCCAAGGCCCTGGCCTCGGCCGAACGCATCTCCGACATCCTGGAGGAATCACCCGACATCGCCGACCGCCCTGATGCCCGCTCCGCTCCGGCCTTCCGCGGCCAGCTCGCCTTCCGCAACCCGCACTTTGCCTACGATAGACGGTGCACGTCCCGTCTTCGAGGACTGGACCCTGAAGCTGGATGCCGGCGAGCACGTCGCGGTCGTGGGCCCTCGGGCATCGGCAAGTCCACGCTGTCGGTGCTGCTGCTGCGCCTCTACGATCCGCAGGAAGGCTGCATCGAGATCGACGGCCACGACATCCGCGAATGGAAGACGGCCAGCGTGCGTCGCCAGATCGGCTCTGCTGCCGCAGGACGCGCTGATGTTTGCCGCCAGCATCCGCGACAACCTGGCCTGCGCCGCCGGTCGCAAGGTCAGTGACGCCGAGATCATTGAGGCCGCGAAGCTGGCCAACGCGCACGACTTCATCACGGCGCTGCCCGAGGGCTACGACACGGTCATCGGCGAGCGCGGCGCCACGCTGTCAGGGCGGCCAGCGCCAGCGTCTGGCCATCGCCCGACTGGCCCCGCGCCGCTGCCCCATCGTGGTGCTGGACGAGCCCACCACCGGACTGGACCGTGCCAGCGAGGCCGTGGTGCGCCACGCCATCACCCGCCCTCATCGACAGGCGCACGGCGTTGATGATCACCCACGATCTGGACCTGGCATCGCAGGCCGACCGCATCGTCTACGTGGATCAGGGGCGGCATCGCCGAATCCGGCACCCACGAAGAGCTGCTGAAGAACGACGGCCCCTACGCAGCCCTGTGGCAGATACACCGTCAGGCTGTGGGCGACCTGCAGGCCAAGGCCGCGCTGGCCGACACCGGGAGCGATACATGAAGATCGAGACCGAACAGGGCCCTGCTCGGGCAGGAATCCCGACATGCCCGGCCTGTCGCTGCTGCTGGACGAGCAGGGCGCTGCTGGATGTGGTGCAGCTTCAGCCGCTGGCAGCCGACATCTCCCGCATCCGCATCGACTACTAGCGCTACAAGCCCGGCACGGGCTGCCTGGCCGGGCTGCGGGTCTTCGATGTCTGGGCCGCTCGCAGCACGCCTTTGCCCGCGTGCTGCCCCGCGACAGCACCGCCTGGCCGTATCAGTCGCGACGCCTTCTGAAGCGCAGCGCCCGTGACGGCCGCTTCTCGGCGCATGTACTGCCTGCCTGGCACCTGCTGCTGGCCAGTGCCGTCCATGACCGACGCATCACGGCCCTGGCCAGCCTGCTGCACGATCCCGACATGCTCACCGGCCATCATTCACTGCCGGACGACTTCCGCCCTGGCCGGCGCCCCACGGCACGACAGGCCTTCTGCAGGATGCCCCCGCCACCCTGTACGACAGCCGCCTGTTCGGTCAGGTGCTGCGCTACAAGCCCGAACGGCGACTGGTGATGCGGCTGCAGCAGGACGGTCGGCCCCGCGGCCCGCTGCGCGCCTGCATCGAGCATGACTTCGAGGCCACGCTGGCCGGCGCCCAGCTGGCCCAGACCGTCCAGTCCACGCCGCTGCTGGCCGTGGATGCAGCCCGGCATTGCTTTGGTCCTGCCCTGGCTGGCCGGGCCAGAGCCTGGACCGATTGTTTGCCGCCGAACTTCCCGTCATCACCCCGGATCCGCTGTCGGTCGCCGACGCCGCCGCCCCATCCGCAACGGCACGCCGCTTTGCCATCGAGGCGGCCGATCTGTCCCTGCTGACCGACGTGGGCCAGCTGCTGTCGAACCTGCATCAGACCAGCGCCCCGCATCCCGTCCAGCGTCACACGGCACACGACATCGACGCCCTGCAGCAGGCCTGCACCACCCTGGCCTACCTGCAGCCCGACCTGGCTGACGAGGTCCGCACCCTGTGCGCACGAACCACCCTGGCCCTGCAGCAGGGGCATCTGGCAGCCGCGCATCACCCGGCGACATGTCGCTGGAACAGCTGGTGCGCAACGACCTGGGCCAGATCCTCATCATCGACTGGGACAGTGCCGCCTGGGGCGACCCGATGGCCGACTTCGGCTCGCTGCTGGCCCGGCTGGTCGTGCAGCACCTGCAGCGCCACCGTCCCTTCATCCCGCTGGACCCGCTGTCCGCGGACGACGGCGCGGGCCGAACAAGACTGGAATCACCCCGCATTCACCCCTGCGCCCTCCATCGACAGCACCTCACGCCCCCGTTCAGGAAAGTCTGGAGCTGCTAGGGGCTGCACGCGAGGCCCTGCTGGAAGGCCATGGCCGGATCCTCTCCTTCGAGGACCGCAAACGCGCCGGCTGGCACACCGTGGCCCACCTGCTGCGCATGATGCCCGAGGGCTTTCCGCCGTCGTCGCGCCGACTGGCCGATGCTGATGCAGCAGATCCTGCAGGTTGCCCAGCATCTGGCCGACCGGCTGCAGCCGATCGCACCATCGGCTGGCCGCGCCGATCGTGCAGGCTGAAGCCTCTCCGGAACGATTCTGCAGCGACCGGCGTGCATGGCGGGCCCGCCCCAGCCGGGCACGGCCTCCGTGAAGGACGCACAGACAAACGCACGCACAAGCTGCTTCAGAAACGTCTTCCGCATCTTCCGCGACGCCCTCGGCGTCATCGGACGACCCCGCCACCTGGCCCCAGACCGACGTGGCCCTGATGCAGCCGCTGCTGCTGGATGCCCTGCATCTGCGCCCTGACGCCTGGACACTGCAGCCGGTGCAGGTGCTGCGCCACAGAGGCCGGCCGCCGGGCCCTGCTGGAGTACCGGTTGCTCCCGTCATCGGGCTCCGATGCCCAGGAGCAGATCCTGCTGGGCAAGCTGCGCTTCAAGGGGGTTGACCGTCACGGCTTCCGGGTGCAGCAGGCGCTGCATGCACGCGGCTTCAGTCTGCCCTGGCTGGCCGTCCCCGAGGCACTGTCCATCCTGCCCGAGCAGAAGCTGTGGCTGCAGCGCAAGGTTCCCGGCGTGATGGCCACGCGGCTGCTGCGCCCCGGCAGCGGCACGGAGCTGGCCACACGCATTGGCCGGGCCCTGGCCGCGCTGCACCATGCGGGCGCCCACCTGCTCCAGGCATCGGAAGCCTCGTTCCTGCCTCATGGCAATCCAGCATCCACCCCTCTCAGGCGGCGACGGCCGGCTCAGCCCTCCATGGCGCACCGGTTCAGTCGGCTACCGTCCGCCCCCTGATCACGAAACGCTGGACACTGGATGATGAGCTGCAGATGCTGCATCAGCGCCTGCGTGAGGCCGCTGCACTGCGCCCCCAGTGGGCCGTGCGCATCGAGGCCTCATTCCAGCCACCCAGCGACTGGGCGACACACCTGCTGCCCAACCCGACCACCGGCATCCACCGTGACTGCGATGCCGACCAGGTGCTGGTCGACGGCGAGCAGCTGTACTGGCTGGACCTGGACCTGTTCTGCGAAGGCGATCCCGCGCTGGATGTGGGCAACTTCATCGCGCACCTGATGGAGGACGGACTGCGCCACCACGGCGACATCCACGCCCTGCGCCCGCACCAGGACGCGCTGCTTGAGGCCTTCCTGCAGGACTCGCCCCAGGTGAACGAGCGCACGCCCACCGGCTGGACGCTGCTGGCACTGGCACGACACATTGATCTGTCGACCCGTTTCCCGACCGGCACCACACCACCCTCGCCGCTCCTGGAGTATTGCGAGGCACAGCTGCGTCCCTGAGACCCTATCCCTGAACAGGGACATCGACCACAGAAACAACGACGAATCCCCACGCCGGTGCTCTGCTGGCATGAAGGCATGCGTACCGGCGGGATGCAACGGCCAGATGGACCGGCCTCTTTCCTGAAGTCATTCAATAACTCACCAGACTCGGAGATATTCGCACGCGAGACCACCGTTCTCGAGACCCGACCACACGAGCGGGCTAACAGCCTCACGCTCGTCCCCTTCATGCCTGCCCGCTCCCTGCTTGCCCTTGCACTGAGCACGGCGGCCTGGTCCCCGGCGCCCACGCCGAGAAACCCATCGAATGGCAGGAGCCCGGCCTCCAGCTACGCTCGCGCCTGTCCTTCGAGACCGCGTTTCTGCGCAACCGCCAGCTGGCTGCCCGCGACATTCGTACCAAGACCGAGATCACCCGAGGCCAGGCTCGCAGGCCGCTGGCAGTTCGACCGGCGCTGGGGGATTGCGGGCGAACTGGAACTGGAAGATGCCACCGAGCGCGAGGACAGGCAGGAACACCAATCACGACACCCGTGCTGAAGGTCAAGCAGCTGTACGGCGAAGCACAGCTTCAGGAATACGGTGCCCGCCTGCGCCTGGGCCGTTTCTCCCACACCGATGACCGCGGCTGGTTCTTCGACACGGAGTTCGACGGCGTGGAAGGCACCCTCGAACAGGGGCCCTGGCAGGTGACCGCCTTCTATGCCCGCGTGGGGCAGTGGGACCGTGATCTGCTGAGCAGCCGTGAAAAACGCAGTGACGGCACCGACTACCTTGCTGCCCTGGGTACCTACCGGCTTTCCGACACCCACCAGCTGCTGCTGAAAGCCCTTGCACCAGAACAACGACCGCACCGATCAGCGCCTTACGCACGTAGCCGCTGGCTCGCAGAATATGCCCAAGAAAGGCATGCAGCACTGGGCCATGGTGAGTCTGGTCAGCGGCCGCGAAGGCGGTCGCAGCGTGCTGGGTGAGGCCATCGACCTGGGCGCCACCTGGCTCCTCGACGAACAGAGCGAATGGGCGCCGCGTGCCACCCTCGGCTATGCCTGGGGCAGCGGTGACGACGGCAATGTGCAAGGACAACGCCCACCGCCAGAGCGGCCTGCAGACCAACAAGGCCAGGCTGGGCAACATCATGGACTTCGAGATCTATGGCGTGGCACTGGACCCGCAGCTCTCCAACCTGCATGTGCTGACGGGCCGGCGTGGGCTTTGCCCCCCATGGAAAAGAGCACCCTTGGATCTGGTGTTCCACCACTACCGGCAGGACAAGGTGGGCGCCCTGGGGAACGATCGTAGCAACCTGCGTCCCCGCGGCGACCAGCTGAACGAGCGCGACTGGGCAACGGCATCGACATTGTCTGGGGCTGGCGGCCGACCAAGCAGTGGCGTGTGGAAGTGGCAGGGCGGCGTCTTCATGCCATCCAGCCGTTTCCGCCACAACAACCGGGCCAATGCCGACAAGTCGAGCAACGTCTACGCCGGCAGCGTGGAAATCGAGCACTACCCGAACTGGCCGCTCTGAGGCCTGCGCGTGCCCGCTCGGGGGACCGACCGTGGGCATGAAGGTACCGGGGCCAGCCGGATGACGGTTCGGAACGCCCAGGGAAGCAGGGCCAGCCCACCCCGTGGGCCAGCCCGCATGACCTGAGCATGACGTGAAAGAAAAAGGGCGCCACGGGCGCCCTTTTCTTTCTGCCGACAGGGCCAGCCGCGACTGGCCACCGCGTCGTCAGGCGGCCTTCTGCTTCCGGCGACTGAGGTAGTGCCGCACCACCTCGAAGACGGCAGGCAGGCCGGGATGATGATCATCGCCAGCGTCACCCACGAGAAATGGGCCTTGACCCAGTCGTTGTTGCCGATGAGATAGCCCAGACCCGACAGGCCACCACCCACAGCACGCCGCCCACGATGTTGAACATCGCAAAGCGCGCATAGGTCATCTGTGCCACCCCCGCCACGAAGGGCGCGAAGGTGCGGATGAAGGGCGAAGCGCGCCACGATGATGGTGATGCCGCCATGCTTCTCATAGAAGGCGTGCGTACGGTCGAAAGCCTCGCGGTTGAAGAAGCGGCTGTCTTCCAGCTGAACACCTTCGGGCCGATGCTAGCGGCCGATGGAGTAGTTCACGGCATCGCCCAGCACGGCGGCCACCGCCAGCAAGCCCATCAGCAAGGGGCAGATCCAGTCCGCCCACGGCCGCGATGGCGCCGGCCACGAACAGCAGCGAATCCCCGGCAGGAAAGGCATCACCACCAGCCCCGTCTCGATGAAGATGATGGCGAACATCAGCGCATAGACCCAGACGCCGTAGTTCTGCACCACCATTTCCAGGTGCTTGTCCAGGTGCAGAAAGATGTCGAGCAAAGGCAGAGAAATCCATGAGTGGAGTTTTCAGGCAGACGATAGAGGATGCACAGTTTACCCGAGGGGTTTTTCCGTCAGCTGAGATGACACGACACCGCAGACGGACACCGGCATGACGCCCTGTCACATGCGTCGACACCCGGCCCGCGGGCGGCTCTGCAACAATGAGCGGATGCCTCCTGCGCCCTCGTCGGATATGTCCACGCCCGCCAGCCAGTTCCCCCTGCCCGCCGCATCCGGCGCCGGGGCCCACTTCGTCGCCCTGCTGCCCGACGTGCTGATCAGCCAGATCGCCGCCGGCGAGGTCATCGAGCGCCCTGCCTCCGCCATCAAGGGCTGCTGGAGAACGCGCTGGATGCCGCCAGCCAGATCGAGATCCGCATCGAGGAAGGCGGCCTGCGCCGGCTTCAGGTCATCGACAACGGCGGGGCATCGACAAGGACCAGCTACCGCTGGCCCTGGCCTGGCACGCCACCAGCAAGATTGCCTCGCTGGCCGACCTGGAACACGTCACGTCGCTGGGCTTCCGGGCGGGGCCCTGGCCTCGATGGCCGCCGTCTCGCGCCTGACGCTGGCCCAGCCGCCCGCTGGCCGCCGAACACGGCTGGAAAGTGGACGTGCGGCCCGGCCAGGCGGCCCTGCCGCCCGAGCCCGCCGCCATTGCCCCCGGCACCGTCATCGAGGTCATCGACCTGTTCTCCGGCCACCCCAGCGCGGCGAAGTCTCGAAGTCGCCGGCCACCGAGACCGCCTACTGCCTGGACGCCATCCGGCGCATTGCCCTGTCGCATCCCGGCCGTGCAGTTTCGTCGTGCATCAGGACGGCCGCGAAGTGCGCCGCTGGCCCTGCCACCACGCCCGCCCAGCGCATCGAGAACCTGGTGGGCGACGGTGCGCGGCTGCTGCCCGTCTCGGCCCAGGCCGGCCCGCTGGCCGTGGAAGGCCTGCTGGGCGAACCGGATGCCGCCGCGCCCGCAGCGACCGGCATACCTGTTCGTCAACGGCCGCTTCGTGCGCGACCGCATGCTGGCGCAGGCCATCCGCGCAGGCCTCCGCGACCGCCTGCACGGCGAGCGTTACCCCGTCTTTGCGCTCTTTTCTGACCATCGACCCCACGCTGGTGGACGCCAACGTCCACCCTGCCAAGACTAGTCGCGCTTCCGCGATCCCCGGCGCCGTGCGCCACCTGGTCTTTCATGCCATCGAGAACGCCCTGGCGCCACCCTGCCCCAGCAGCGTCAGGGCGCCAGCCGCACTCATCGAGCTGGCCGGCGGATCGGGCACGGGCGCCGCACGGATGTCGGCAGCTACACCGCCGACCGGCACACGGTCCGCACGCTGCCGGGGCGCCAGCCCGTCGCTGCCCCAGGCGGGCGCCCTGGCACTCGGCAGCTCTCCATGTCCCGCCACGCGCCGGCCCATGACACCGCAGGCGCCCGCGCGCCCCACCATGGCCCGACGCACGATGCGGCGGCCAATCGCGCCAGCTCTGGCCTTCCAGGCGCCGAATGGCAGGCACTCAGGACCTGGCAGTTGGCACCAGCGGCTTTGGGCAGACTGAGTCGCACTGCCCGTCAATACGGATCCACGAGTCCTCCCCGTCAGGCCGCACCGAAGGCATCAGCAGCTGAACACCGTACCGCTGCACCTGCATCCCCGACTGCCGGCAGGTGGAACCGCGTGCAGCCCCATCGGACGGGCAGCGCCCTCCCGCTCGAGGCGTGCGGGAAGGTCATCGGCAGGGCATCACCTTGCGCCGCCCTGCCACGCTAGGCACCGCCGCAGGCACCAGCCCGCGCTGGCAGCGGCGTGGCAGGTGGCGCCCGGCAGTGAGCACCGCCAGCGATCTGCGCCATCCACATATGCGGCTCCGCCGCCGGACGCGCCTCCACTGGCGCACACGCCCCGCATGGGCTTTGCCCTGGCCCAGCTGCACGGCATCTACATCCTGTCGCAGACGGCGGATGGTTTGATCATCGTGGACATGCACGCCGCGCATGAGCGCATCGTGCTGGAGCGCCTGGAAGAAGGCCCACCGTGACCACCGGATCGCTCGGCAGCCGCTGCTGATTCCCGCCGTCTTCCAGGCCACCGAACTGGACGTGGCCACCGTCACCGACGACGCCGACTCCCTGGGCGACCTGGGCATCGATCTGGAAGTGCGTGGCCCCTGACACCCTCGCTGTCACCAGCGTGCCCGCCCTGCTGTCCCGCGCCAGCCCCGAGAGCTGGCCCGCGAAGTGCTGGCCGCCTGGCAGGCGCCTGCACAGCACAACGCGCTGGAAAAGCGCCTGGACCGCCTGCTGGCCACCATGGTACGTGCCATGGCTCGGTACGCGCCAACCGCGCCCTGACCCCTGCCTGAGATGAACGCCCTGCCGCGCGACATGGAAGCCACGCCCGACGCGGTTTCTGCAACCACGGCCGCCCCACGTGGTTCCGGCTGACGCTGGAGAGCTGGACCGCTGGTTCATGCGTGGGGCAATGAGCATGCGCGCCCTGATGCTGCTGGGCTCCCACCGCCTCCGGCAAGACCGCGCTGGCGCTGGAGCTGGCAAGACACCTGCCAGTGGAGATCATCAGCGTAGACTCTGCGCTGGTGTGACCGCGACATGGACATCGGCACCGCCGAAACCCACCGTCGAAGAAAGAAATTCGTGCCTCACCACCTTATCGATATCCGCGATCCCGGTGCAGAGCTACAGCGCTGCGGAATTCGCCACCGATGCCTGGCGGCTGATCGACGAGATCGAGGCACGCGGCCGCCTGCCACTGCTGGTGGGTGGCACGATGCTGTACGCGCGCACGCTGCTGCATCCCATGGACGACCTGCCCGGCGCCCGTCCCGACATCCGCGCCCGGCTGGATGCCCGAAGCCGCCGAGCACGGCTGGCCCTACCTGCACCAGCGTCTGGCCACGCTGGACCCGATCTCCGCCCAGCGCTGCACGCCACCGACGCCCAGCGCATCCAGCGCGCGCTGAAATCATCGAGATCACCGGTCAGCCCTGTCCACCCTGCACGCCGCCGGCCAGAAACCCAAGGCCCATCCCGACATCCGCATCGTCAGCCTGAGACCGAGCGATCGAAGCCAGCTGCACGCCGCATCGCCCAGCGCTTTGCGCAGATGCTGGACCACGGCTTCATCGACGAAGTGAAGCGCCTGCACGCCCGTCGAGCTGCACGCTCGAACTGCCGCCATGCGCACTGTCGGCTACCGTCAGGTGTGGCAGATGCTGGACGGCGAACGCTCGCCCGACACCCTCTTCGAGGCCGGCGTGGCCGCCACCCGCCAGCTGGCTGGCGCCAGCTCACCTGGCTGCGCTCGCTACCCGTGGACCTGCGGCTGGATTTTCGCCTGCGCGGCGGGTTGGGCGATGAGTGATGCGGTTCTTGACGACAGCAGGCACGATGCTTTGCAGTGCACGTTCTGAAGCGGGCTACTGACGCGCTGCGGGACGAGGCGCGGCGATCTGTGAGGCTTGGCCTGCGTATGACAAGTACAGGTTTCTGTACGCGAGAGCAGCGTGATCTGACCGACACCTTGCATCATGACGGCTGAACACGAATCACGCCCGAACATCGACGACGTAATCTTTCTGGTACTGCATGATCTGACTGTCCGCTGACAGAAAGAGCATCCGATCGACTTCTGCCCTGCATCATCAACAGACGGTCAAACGGATCCCGATGCAGCAGCGGCGAACGCTGGACAGCCACGATGTGCCGCAATCGAATGCGCGTCTCTTCAAAGCCCTGATCCAGCAGCTCATCCACGATTCGCTGATGGATCATGCGGGAAGATGTCCTTCCGCAGGCTGGCCTTGATGGCCAGTTCCCAGATGCTGGCATCACTGAAGCACAGGGTATTGCGCTCATCCATCAGAAAAGGCCTGGATTCAGGGAGAGAGACATCTCCTGCCTGCCTTCCAGGTACCACAGCAGGACATGCGTGTCGCAGAGCGCTTTCATTTTCGCCTTCCGGCCGAATGCAGAAGCTCGGCCTCGGACGACTCCTGGCCGGCGAACAGCGCCTGGATCTCATCTTCCAGCCAGCGATCGAAGTCCTCAGGGGATGAGTCAGCTGCCCCTTCAGGGTTCCCATCTGCCGCTTTCTATCCTTCCCCGTTGCAGGGCATACCGGCAGCGGCCTTTTCCGCCACCCTGTAGGCGCCCTCGGCACCATCCTCCTCCTGCCGCCCGGCAGGGCTTGTGCCCTGTGCTTCAGGCTGACCGAGCGCCCGCCTGTACTGCACTGTCGAGCTGCGCAGCCGCCAGTATTCAGCCGCACCGACATCACCACGGCCACGCCCCTGCGCTGGCGCTCTGCGACCACTGGCTGATCGACGGATTCCAGTAGCTCTGCAAAGCCCTGGCGGGCCTTGCTGGCAGTGATGGGCGCATGGGGAGGTCCTCTGCAGGCCAGAATTGTACATATTGTACAAAACAGGGCACCCAGTTGCGCTGCTGTCTGCCCGCAGGAATCATATAGTCTCAGCCGAAAAACAGCCTAAAAGCCCATCGCGCCTGGGAAGCCTCCAGCTTCACCATCGCGGGGAGTCACCATGATCATCAAACTGGACTACAGTCGCGGACGTCACTGAAAATGGCTGAGATCATGTGCCTTTCTATAACAGGTCAATCCCTGTTGTCCCGGCCGCGCATGGCGGGCAAGAGTTTTTGTGAGATGGCGATACTCCTGCACACCCATGGCATTCCGATCTTCGGCACGGAGCAGCCAGATGACCCGGATATTTGGGAAGAGGTCCGGGAACACGGAAACAGAACGGGCTCGATATGCCACCTACCTTCGCTAAGCGAGCCAGGCGGCTCCCCAGTCAGTTTCCTCCTCGAACAAACCCTGCACCGTCTCGGCCAGCTCTGGCGATTCCCGCGTCCGACAGGTCGTCGGCCTGCACGTGTATGGCGCTTGTCCCAGTGGCTGAAGTTGCGGCCCAGCGAACGGCTGTGCTGCGGGTCGTAGTGGCGGCTCATCAGCTCGGCAAACAGTTCGGGCAGGTTGCCTTCGTGGGCCCAGGCCCTGCCAGCAGGTGATGATGGTCCTGCTGCTCTGCAGCTGCTTGCAGCGGCCCAGCAGGTCGGCGAAAGGCGGCGGGGTCGTCGCCCAGGTAGGCGTAGTCGCCGCAGCAGGAAGTCCAGGCGGGATTCGGGGCTGGCGTCGATTTCCACCAGGTCGGTGCTGGCGCGCAGGTGGGCCACCATGTCCAGCGGCAGGCTGATGCCGCCGATGCGGGCGCTCTCGCTTTCGCGTAGACGGGGCGAGCGGGATCCAGACGCTGCAGGGCGGTGTAGAGCTGGGTCTCGAACTGTTTCTGGGGCGGCTGGGCTGGCCGGGCCAGGCACCCAGCATGGAGCCCCTTTGTGGCGCGCCATGCCTTCGAGGTCCAGCACCTGCGCCCTGGGCAGCCATGGCCTGCAGAATGCGGGTCTGGCGGTGCCGGTCTGGCCGCACAGCACCACCAGACGCAGGCCGTGGATGAGCGGGGGCAGGCTGTCGACGACGTGGCGGCGGAAGGCCTTGTAGCCGCCCTTGAGCTGCTGGGCGTCCCAGCCGGTCATGCGCATCCAGGTGACCATGGGAGCGCTGCGCAGGCCGCCGCGCCAGCAGTACACCAGGGGGCGCCAGCTTTCGGGCTTGTCGGCGAAAGGCTTCTGCCCAGTGGCGGCCCAGGTTGGCGGTCACCAGACCGCCACCGATGCGGCGTGCCTCGAAGGCGCTCTTCTGCTTGTAGATGGTGCCGACCAGGGCGTTCCTCGTCATTCAGGACGGATGGTTGACGGCTCGCGGGCAGGTGGTCGAGGGCGATCCGGAGGGGAACGGGCGTCGACAAGGGTATCGAAATCACCGATGGTCTCGACGCCCACCGGACCGCGATGGTTTGCCATGTGCTTGCTCGGTGGCGGAGGGAAATGGGAGTCGAACCCACCCGGCGACGCATGGCGCCACCCACCGGGTTTGAAGTTCCGGCCGACCCACCGGGATCGTGTTCCTCCGGTGGTGCAAAGACGGTGATTGTGGCACGAAACTGCTGGGAGCCTCTGAACAAGTCCTCGCGGCCGTCGCATCCCCGTAACGGATGCAGGACTTATCCAGAAGATCCCTTGAATACCTCGCTTTCCAGCCGCAGCACGTGCGTATCCCCACACGGCGGCACAGACCGATGCGGTCGAAGAACTCCAGCATCTGCATCGGCGCGCTTTCGGGCCCAGGCCGCTGGCGTCGCGGAATCTGGCCACGGTCAGGATGGGAAGGGGGTTGCTCGCCCGTTTCACCTCGGCCGAATCCGATCTGCAGGCTCTTGTCAGCCAGCGCCAGCTGCCGCACCAGCGCGGCCAGCCGGGCGGCGGTGGCTAGCGTCCAGATACAGGTCCTTCACCACCTGGTAGAGGTGGCCGCTACGGGGCCAGCCGGGCCATGGCGGGGCGCAGGTTGGCGGCGGTTCGCCCAGGTGTTCGGCCAGGTCGCGACCCAGGCGCCCTGGGCGCCAGCTTCCATCAGGTACGGGTGAGGCGCTGCAGCAGGGGTCTCGTCGCGGGCGGCCAGCTGGCTGCCGTGTTCGGGCAGGTGGATCGAAGGCGCTGCTCTGGGCCACGCTGCCTTCCTTCATCAGGGCATCCAGCAGCAGACGCCAGTGGGCGTCGTCCATGCGCAGGCGAGGCCGGGCGGCGCAGGGCGGGCGGCGTCGAGGGCCGATCTCGTCGGTGGCGTTCTGCGGTAGGCAGCCGGTATCCAGCACGGTACGGCGCAGGTGCTGCCAGGCGGGCTCGCCAATGATGAAGTCACCGGCCAAGCGGCGATGCGGAGGGTCTGCAGGCTGGCATCAAAGGCCGACACGCTGGCCAGGCCAAAGACTTGCTGCCACTGGCGCAGGTCCACGCCATGCTCGCAGGCTCTCCAGCAGGCCCGCCAGGCGGTCGCGCAGCGCTGGGGCGTTGCAGGCCTGCAGCACGCTGCAGGCGCTGCGGGTGCGGCGGTAGCGTACCGGCGCGCGAGAATCCAGCACACGGCCACCACCGATGATGCGCTGGCCGGCGGCATCACGCAGGATCAGCCGGTCGCCATGCCAGGCGGCCAGGGGCTGTGGCAGCACCAGCTGTGCCAGACCCGTGCGCGCCCGGGGCCAGGGAATGTCGGCGTCCAGCACGGCCACGGGCGGCCGGGCTGGCGGTGGTGCCCAGGTGGACGTGGACGCGGTGCCGCTGCGGATCGCCCGGGGCTCGGCATGCCACAGGTGCAGTTCCACATCCAGCCGGTCAGGAGACCGAGGCGATGCCGGGCTGTGCCAGCCAGTGGCCCTGCTGCAGCTGGTCGCGCTCGATGCCGGCCAGATTGATGGCGCAGCGCTGGCCGGCGGGCGGTATCGGTGCTGCGGTTCCTGGGCGTGCAGCGAGCGCACGCGCAGCTCTTTCGGGCCATCAGGCAGCTGCTGCAGCACGTCGCCCACCTGCACGCGGCCGGCATGCACGGTGCCGGTGGCACTGTGCCCACGCCGTCCAGGCTGAACACGCGGTCAATGGCCAGGCGGAAACCCATCTGGGCCGGAAGGGCGTGCGGTGGTTTCACGCAGGTTTCTCGTGGCAGCCGCGGCCCGAACTGGGGCTGTCGGAATCATGGGGGATCTCGCGAACCCGTCCGCACCATGCGCCGTATCCAGCCGCACCGCCTCGGCGCGCAGCAGCTGGCGCAACTCGGCCACGCCGTCACCGCGGGTGGCTGGAAACAGGGGATGATGGGCGCTGGGCCAGGGGCGTGTCGGCCAGCAGCGCGTCGTCACCGCTGGGTCACCTCCTGCACGCGGGCTTCATCCACCCGGTCGATCTTTGGTGATGGCCACCACGCCGCGGTCGATGCCCAGCAGCGACAGGACGGCCAGGTGCTCGCGGTCTGCGGCATCACGCGTCGTCGGCCGCCACCAGCAGCAGGGCGAAGTCGATGCCGTAGCGCCGGAAATCATCGTGCGGCAGCTTTTCGTGGCCGGGCACGTCGATGAAGGCGATGGGTTCGCGGGGCGATCCGAGGGCGGGCACGACCTGGTTTGACCAGCCGCAGCAGCAGACGCAGCGCTGTCTCTCCCCACCGCTGGCCCATCATCACTGGGCGCCAGAAAGCGCATAGCCCAGCTCGATGCTCATGCCGCGCTTCTTCTCTTCGGGCAGGCGGTCGGTGTCGGTGCCGGTCAGTGCCCGGACCAGCGAGGTCTTGCCGTGGTCGATGTGCCCGGCGGTTCCGATCATCATGGCGTGTTCTCCAGCTGCCGCCATTGCTGCGCGAATGCACCTTCGTCGGCTCTCGTCCAGGCAGCGCAGGTCCAGCCACAGGGGCGTCGTCGGCCACGCGGCCGATGACGGGCGTGGCAGTTCCCGCAGCCGGGCTGCCAGGGCCTTCAGGCGGCGGCCGGCACGCTTGCCGTCGGCACAGCGGATGACCATGCCGCAGCTGGGCAGCGAATCCACCGGCAGCGCACCACCGCCAATCTGGCTGAACATGGGCTCGACGGTGACGGTCCAGGCAGGCGCCAGCGCGGCCTGCATGCCAGGCAGCAGGCGCTCGGCCTGACGGCGGATGTCGGCCTGCGGGCGGATAAAGAGCCGCAGCGTGGTCAGCCGTCTCGGGCAGGCGCTCGGGCACCATGTACAGGCGCAGCAGCGCCCTCGATGGCCGACAGAGTGATTCTGCCCACGCGCAGCGCGCGCTTGAGCGGGTTCTTCTGAGGCGGGCAATGAGGTCCCGTGACCGACGATGAAGCCGGCCTGCGGACCGCCCAGCAGCTTGTCGCCGCTGAAGCTCACCAGATCGGCACCGGCGGCCACGGTCTCCTGCACGGTGATCTCGCGCGGCAGCCCCAGCGGGACAGGTCCACCAGGGTTCCGCTGCCCAGGTCCACGGCCATGGGCAGGCCAGCCTCGTGCGCGATGAGGCCACCTCGGCCTCGACACCGCTGCGGTGAAGCCCCGCACCGCATAGTTGCTGGTGTGGACCTTCGCGAGCATGGCGGTACGCGGGGTGATGGCGCCGGCGTAGTCGGCTGGATGGGTGCGGCTGGTGGTACCCACTCCACCAGCCTGGCGCCGGCGCGCGACATGATGTCCGGAATACGGAAGGCGCCGCCGATCTCGACCAGCTCGCCCCGCGAGACCACCACCTGCTTGCCGCTGCCAGGCTGTTGAGCATCAGCAGCACGCCAGCGGCGTTGTTGTTGACGATGGTGGCGTCTCGGCCCCCAGCCAGCTCGCGCAGCCAGCCGCTCACCAGGTCGTCACGGTCGCCGCGTCCGCCGCCGTCCAGGTCGAATTCCAGGCTGGCGGGCGTGGTCAGCTGGCCCGTGCCACGGCCTGGGCCACCCCATCCGGCAGCAGTGCCCGGCCCAGGTTGGTGTGCGCACGGTGCCCGTGAGGTTGAAGACCTCGCGCAGGCGCGGGGCAGCCAGCTGACGCGCAGGGGTCTCTTCCACCCGGGGTCGTCCAGGCCTCGTCGGTCGCGGGAAGCCCGCCACCGGCCGTGGATGGCGCGCATGGGCGGCCGAGGCGCCCTCGGCTGCCACTGGCGTCCTGTCCGCGCCAAGCACTGCGCGCCTCGGCCAGCAGGTCGCGGATGACGGCCACGGTGCGAGTGTGGCCGTATTCGTCCAGCAGGGGCTGCATGCCCGGCAGGCGCAGCAGCGCATCCACCGAAGGCAGGGTCGGCTGCACGCCTCGGCCAGGGCCGCTGCCGGCAGGCGCCTGCGCTGACTGACGCACCCATCGGGGTGCCACGTGGCCAGCCGGAACGTCGCGCCCCGCCATCAGTGTGTGGTCCCGTGGCTGTCCTCTTGAGCGGGCGGAGCGATGGCGTGCCCGTCTGCCCTGCCCCGCTTCCGGCGTCGCCGGCCCTCATCTTCGGGGAAGAGGAGCGATGGGCCCCGGCACGCGGATGCCCGTCCTGGCCCATCATCATGTCCAGCATCAGGGTCCCCAGGTCGTCGGCCAGCACCTCGATGGTGGGATCCTTCTCAGGTCGAAGATCTTGCTGTAGCAGCGCACTTGCCGCAAAGCTCGGCCATGCAGGGCACGGCAGCGCGCCGCACCGACCATCGCGGTTCTTCACCAGATCCTCGCGTGACATCAGCGGGGTATCCACGGATCTCGAGCCGGCGATAGCTGATGCCTCGGTGGAGCGCACAGTTGCTGCACTGACGCGCACCATGCCACCCGTCTCGCAGATGGAGCAATGCAGGTAGCGAAGGCCTTCTTCCTGACCGCCGATGTGCACGACGCTGGCCAGCGGCGAGCTGCTGCACGGGGCAGATGGTGGGGGACTCGACGAAAGGCAGGGTCTTTGAGGTCCAGCCGCGAGCGCGCTCATCATGACGACCTGCACGGCGGGCCATCACCACCGGGCGCGCACGCGCTGGCTGTCGTCAGATGCTCGTTGCTCCACAGGCTGGCCAGCAGATGGCCCAGCATGCCGCGTCGTCCAGGTTCTGAAGCTCGGCCAGCACCTGACGTTCCACGTCATTGGCTGCTTTCGGCGCCCGGCCAGCTGCAGATGCCCGACGATGGCGCGCATGACCGGCTTCCAGGCAGGATCGATGTCGGCCGGCAGTTGCCACAGCGGGCATGGCGTGGCGCTGGGCGCGGCCGGGCCGCCTGCGTCAGGCTGGGGTGTCGGGCACGGCGTCCAGCGCGGCATGCTGGGCGTCGACCAGGCGGGCCAGATAGCGCAGCGCCCAGCCGCTCTTCGGCCAGGTGGCGCAGGTGCGTTGCGCGCTCACGCAGTCGCGTGGCTGGCTGGGGGAGGATGATGCGAGGAAAGGCGGTGCGATCGAGGGCTTCGATCTCACCCGGCTGGAGAATGCGCTGCGACATGAATTTCCCTGGTTTGACGAGAGTGCTGTGACACGCGGGCGCCGGCAAGGGCGGGCCCCGGTGTTCACGGCACGCCGCAGGGATCATAGCCGCCGGGCCGACGCAGAACAATGCTGCGCGGCCAGCCAGCCCTCAGTGGTTGTCGCCCGTCATCTCAGGGTACCAGGCGCGGTGGTGCTGCTTTGGCCCACGCGCGGGTGACGGTACCGTAGAACATGGCGCGGATGGTGCCGGTGGTCCAGATGGCGGCACTAGACGTGCATGATGATCAGCATGATCATGCAGAAGGCGGCCGTGGCATGCACCAGCACCCCCACCCGCTCCCAGAAGACGGGCAGATCCAGCCAGGCGCGCCAGATCATCACGCCGCTGACCACCAGCGCCAGCATGCACACCACCAGGCCCCCAGAACAGCACCTTCTGGCCCCTGCTGTACTTGCGCTCGCTCCGGCATGTCATGGTCGTTGCCGTCGACCATCTTCTGATGTCCATCAGCCACTGATGTCACGCTTCTGGATGTAGTTGAGCTTTCGAAGCGTGCCGCCATGATGATGAAGAAGAAAGGCCATGCCGACACCGAAGTGGACGGATGCAGGGATCCGCGTCCACGGGCCGCCACCAAAGAGCTGGGTGAGCGGGAAGAAGGCTGGATGGAACATCGCCAGCCCCGTGAGCACCAGAGCGATGAAGAAAAAGCCGACGATCCAGTGGTTGAGCCGCTCGGAAGCGTTGTAGCGAATGATGTCGCGTGGGTTGCGTTGCATGGATCAGACCTCTGCCGGGATTGGGCACCGGACGATGCCTGCTGCTGCTTTTGGCAGCCGCTGCCTGACGGGCCAGTTCGCGGTCCTCGGCATCCATTTCGTCCTCCAGCTCCTGGACACCGAGTTGGGGCCTCTTGGTGATGAAGTGGAACAGGTTGCCGAGCATGGCCGCGCCTATGGCCACCATGGCCATGCGGTTTGGCTACGCCCTTCCAGACCGTCACCATCGGGCTGATCTGGGGCTTCAGGCAGGTTGGCGTAGATGGATCGGCTTGTCGGCGTGGTGCAGCACGTACATGACGTGCGTGCCCCACCCTTCCGGATCGTACAGGCTCGGCATTCTCGAAACCGCGCCGCTTTCAGATCCGCAATGCGGGTCTCGGCGTGGTCCTTCATGGCCTCCTTGGTACTGAAGACGATGGCGCCCGTGGGACAGGTCTTGACGCACGCCGGCTCCAGACCCACCGCCACCCGGTCGGAACACATCGTGCACTTGTAGGCCTTGTTGTCCTCTCGGAGATGCGCGGGATGTTGAACGGGCAGCCGGTGATGCAGTAGCCGCAACCGATGCACTTCTCCTCGTGGAAGTCCACGATGCCGTTGGTGTACTGCACGATGGCGCCCGGCGACGGGCAGGCCTTCAGGCAGCCCGGCTCGGCACAGTGCATGCAGCCGTCCTTGCGGATCAGCCACTCCAGGTTGCCGGTGGCCTCGTTCTCGTACTCGGTGAACCGCATCACCGTCCAGGTGTTGCCGTTCAGGTCGGTGGGGGTTGTTGTACGTGCCGTTGGTGGTGCTGACCACCTCCGGCCCGAACGGTGTTTCCACGATGTCGGGCCGGAGATCGTTCCACTCCATGCAGGCCGACTGACACGCCTTGCAACCGATGCACTTGAGACATCGATGAGCTTGGCGATCTCGCCGGAGCGCGGTTCACGCACCTGGGGTGGCGTGGTGGTGGCTGACAGGCGTTTGATATCGAGTGATTGCATCGACATGTTTCAGCTCCTCAGATCTTCTCGACCTTCACGAGGAAGGACTTGAACTCAGGCGTGAAGCTGCTGCCATCACCCACAAACGGCGTCAGCGTGTTGGCTAGGGAAGCCCGGCGGGTCATGCCCTTGAACCCCAGTGGATGGGAATGCTCACGTGGTGGATCGTCTTGCCGTCGATCTTGAGCGGCCGGATGCGCTTGGTGACCACCGCCACGGCCTTGATGAAGCCGCGCTTGGAGTGACACCTTCACCTTGTCACCCGCCTTGATGCCCAGCTCCTGGGCCAGCGCGCCTCGCCGATCTCAACGAACTGCTCGGGCTGCAGCGAGGCATTGATGAGCGCGTGCTTTGGTCCAGTAGTGGAAGTGCTCGGTCAGCCGATAGGTGGTGCCCACGTGCGGGAACTCCTCGGGCTTGCCGAAGGTTTCCCAGATCGGCTTGAACACTCGGGCCGCCGGCGACGAGGTCGCCTTCGGATTGTTCGGCACATGGGGTCTGTAGCCCAGCGGCGTGTCGAACGGCTCGTAGTGGGTGGGGAACGGCCCTTCGGCCATGCCCCTGGCGCGAGAAGAAGCGCGCCACCCTTCCGGGTTCATGATGAACGGCCCCTGCCCCCGATTCCGGTGACAGCGTGGGCGCCATGTCGGGGATGTCGGCACCGACCCACTTGCTGCCATTCCACTCCACCAGCACGCGGTCCGGGTTGTAGGGCTTGCCGTTCAGGTCGGTGGATGCCGTGTTGTACAGCACCCGCCGGTTGGCCAGCCAGCCCATGCCCAGTTCAGCGTGTTGCCGATGCCGGTGGGGTCGAGTTGTCGCGCCGGCCCATCTGGCTGCCGGCCCGGTCCAGCAGCCTGCCCAGATCCAGCAGCCGCTGGCGGTGGAACCGTCGTCGCGGCATTCACCGAAGCCCGCCAGCTGCTAGCCAGCCTTGCGGGATGACCTTGTGGGGTCCTTCGGATCGGTCACGTCCTTCAGCGCCCGGCCGTTGTACTCCATGGCCAGTCTCTTCAGGCGTGGGCTCTTCCGGACGTGCATAGCCGCTCCAGTCCAGGTCGCGGATCGGATCGGGGAACACGCCGCCTTCCTGGCGTACAGCCTCCCTGAGACGCAGGTGCAGCGCCGCCATGATGGCGATGTCCGGACGTGCCTCACCCGGCTGCTCGGCCGCCTTCCAGTGCCACTGCAGCACTCTGCGCCGAGCTGACGATGGAACCGTCCTCCTCGGCGAAGCAGGTGGTGGGCAGACGGAAGACCTCGGTCTTGATGCTGGCGGTGTCGACGTCGTTGAACTCGCCGAAGTTGCGCCAGAACTCGGAGGTCTCGGTGGCCAGCGGGGTCCATGATGACCAGGAACTCTCAGCTTGACAGGCCACTGCGCACCCGCGCTGGTGTTGGACAGCGAGGCGATGGGGTTGAAGCCCTGCGCCAGGTAGCCGTTGACCTTGCCCTCGTTCATCATCTCGAAGATCTGGAGCATGTCGTACCCTTTGTCGAGCTTGGGCAGGTAGTCGAACAGCCAGTTGTTCTCCTTGGTCGCCTTGTCGCCATACCACGACTTCATCAGGCTGACGTGGAACTCGGATAGTGCTGCCAGTAGCTGACCTGGCCCGGCCGCAGCGGCTTCAAGGTGCGCTTTGGCGATGTACTTGCCGTAGTCCTGCTCTCGGTCTCGCGCGGCAGCGTCAGGTAGCCGGTCAGCGTGGCCGAGAGCAGCCCAGGTCGGTCAGACCCTGGATGTTGGAGTGGCCGCGCAGCGCGTTCATGCCGCCGCCCGACACACCGATGTTGCCCAGCAGCAGCTGCACCATGGCACCGGTGCGCAGGATCTGCGCCCCGATGGAGTGCTGCGTCCAGCCCAGCGCGTACATGATGGTGGCCGCCCGGCCCGGCACGGCTGTCAGAGGCCAGCGTCTCGGCCACGTGCAGGAACTTGTCCTTCGGCGTGCCGCATACGTTCCACCGCCTCGCGTGTAGGGACGCGTAGTGCTTCTTCATGAGCTGGTAGACGCAACGCGGGTGCTGCAGCGTGGGATCGGTGCGCACGTAGCCATCCGGCCCGAGCTCATAGTCCCAGGTCGAGCGGTCGTAGGGTACGCGTCTCCTCGTTGTAGCCCGAGAAGATGCCATCGACAAAGCGGAAATCGTCGCGGACGATGAAGCTGAAGTCGGTGTAGTTCTTGACGTACTCGTGATGGATACGGTCGTGCGTGAGCAGGTAGTTGATGATCCCGCCCAGGAACACGATGTCGCTGCCCGACCGGAGGGGGCGTAATAGTCCGCCACCGCGGCAGAGCGGTTGAAGCGCGGGTCGACCACCATGAAGTACGCATTGTTGTGCGCCTTCGCTTCGGTCACCCACTTGAAGCCACAGGGATGCGCCTCGGCGGCATTGCCGCCCATGATGAGCACTACGTCGGCATTCTTGATGTCGACCCAGTGATTCGTCATCGCACCACGGCCAAACGTCGGGGCAAGACCTGCCACCGTCGGGCCGTGTCAGACACGCGCCTGGTTGTCGAACGCCAGAAGTCCCCAGCTGCGGGCCACCTTGTGGGTGATGTAGCCGGCTTCGTTGCTGGCGGCCGAAGCGGCCAGCATGCCGGTGCTCGTCCATCGGTTGACCACCTTGCCATCATCGGTCTTCTGAACGAAGTTGGCGTCGCGGTCGTCCTTCAGCAGGCGGGCGATGCGATCAAGCGCTTCATCCCAGGAGATGCGCTGCCAGTGATCGGAGCCCGGTGCCCGGTATTCGGGGTACTTCAGCCGGTTGGGACTGTTGACGAAGTCCAGCAGACCCGCCCTTTCGGACAGAGCGTGCCGCGGTTGACCGGGTGGTCAGCGTCACCCTCGACGTGAATGACCGCACGCTTGGCATTGCGAGGCGCCGTCGCCCAACGAATACATCAGAATGCCGCAACCCACCGAACAGTACGTGCAGGTCTGGCGGGCCACCGTGGTCTCGGCCAGCTTGAACTGGCGAACTTCTGCCAGCGCCTGAGAGGGCGAGAAGCCCATCAGAGCCATGCTGGAAGAAGCGAGACTGGTCCCCGTCACCTTGAAGAACTGTCGCCGGAGATCCTCTGCTCCATGGCACCACCTTCCTGGTCTGGACAAGGCCGCACGCCACCTGACGAACGCGCGTCTTGACGCGACATTCGTCCGGAGCGGCACAGGGACTCGTCCGGGGTAAAAATCAAAACCCGCACCGAGTGCCGCCGGATCGACAACGATCCGGACTGAGAGCAGTCGACACGGGCGGGAATAAAGATGAACGCACCGGCCCACCCCAAAGCTGCGCGAGCGGAAATCCGGCGATTCATGAGGAGGATTCTAGTAGCCAATGCGCAAAACCCAAAGCGTCGGGCGCATGAACCGGCCAACGGTCGACGGTATGTGCCTGAAAGCACGCGCATTTGTGAGAAATCGTCAGACAACTACCCCGGATGCTGCGTAGTGAACGCGACTGCATCGCGGTTAGACTGATGTGAGAGGAAATGCCCCTTGCCAGGCCGCTTTCGATACATCAGCAATCGATATATACAGAAAATAATAGCGATAGCAAAAACAACGGACGACCGTTGGTCGGGGCGCAGGGTACCCGATGCGGTCGTCCGTGCTGACAGGGACTACCCTGCCCTTTTCCCTCAGGCGACCACGGCTGCTGCTTCGCCCGGCTGGCGCGTGCGCACCTCACCGATCTCGAAGACCTGCTCGCCGGCTTCGGTCAGTGCCCGGGCGACGGCCGCCACGTCGGCCGGGGCCACGGCCAGTACCATGCCGATGCCGCAGTTGAACACGCGGTGCATCTCGGCCGTGTCGATGCCGCCCTGCTGCTGCAGCCAGTCGAAGACCGGCGGACGCTGCCAGCGCGACGCTTCCATGTACGCCGTCACGCCCTCGGGCAGCATGCGGGGCACGTTCTCCACCAGTCCACCGCCCGTGATGTGCGCCAGGCCGTGGATGGGTTGCGCGGCGTCACGCAGCAGCGGCAGCAGCGACTTCACGTAGATGCGGGTGGGCGCCATGACGTGCTCGGCCAGCGGACGGCCCTCCAGCGGCTGCTGCAGCGCCTGGGCCGAGACCTCGCCCAGGGCCTTTTCCAGCACCTTGCGTACCAGCGAATAGCCGTTGGAGTGCGGCCCGCTGGAGGCCAGGCCCAGCAGTCGGTCACCGACCTGCACGCGGCTGCCATCGATGATCTGGCTGCGCTCGACCACGCCCACGGCAAAGCCGGCCACATCATACTCGCCGTCCGGATACATGCCCGGCATCTCGGCGGTCTCGCCGCCCAGCAGCGCGCAGCCGGACTGCTCGCAGCCCCGGGCAATGCCGCCCACCACGGCTGCCGCCGTGTCCACGTCCAGGTGCCCGCAGGCGAAATAGTCCAGGAAGAAGAGCGGCTCGGCCCCTTGAACCAGGATGTCGTTGACGCTCATGGCCACCAGGTCGATGCCGATGGTGTCGTGCACATCCAGCGCGAAAGGCCAGTTTCAGCTTGGTGCCGACGCCGTCGGTACCCGAGACCAGCACCGCTCGCGGTAGCCGGCCGGCACCTGGAAGAGCCCCCGAAACCGCCAATGCCCGAGAGAGCCCGGCCAGTGCGTGCGCGCCGCCAGCGGCTTGATGCGCTCGACCAGCGCATCACCCGCATCGATATCGACCCCGGCATCCCGGTAGGAAAGACCTGTTTTCTGCGTGTTCGCCATGATGCTTCGTCGTGCGTCCCGGCCGGGGCCAGCCAGGCCCCGCCTACGGGATGATGGGACCGGAGTCGACGAGCCCCTTGCCCTGCTCCGGCGGCAGCCGCATTCTAGCGTGACGACGGACCATGACAGGCACGAGACGCCCCATGCCGCCCTGTCGCCCTGCGGCGCGCTACCGCTCCGTATCGTTCCCCGCTTCCCCCCTGACGCCCCTGCCGCCCTCGGCTGCCTGTTACATGGAAGGACACAGTGCGGCATCATGCAGAACAGTACCGGCCCCACATCGCCTAGAATCGGCAGGTACACCACCTGCCCCCGGACGGGCAAGCCCTGAACCGCTCCCCACCACCATGGATGCACATAACTGACGCTGGATTTCGGCCCACCTCCTCCGCCGTGTTTCGACAACTTCGTGCCCGGCGCCAACCTGGAGTGCCTGACCACGCTGCGTCACCTCGTGCAGAGCCTGAAGCACGGCGAGACGCCCGCCCAGCGCTTCTTCTACATCTGGGGCCCGATGGTTCTGGCAAGAGCTATCTGGCCGGCGCACTGACCGCCAGCCAGTGCCCGAAACCTGATGGTGGTGGACGACGTGGACCGGCATCAGCAAGGGCCGGCAGCGCACGCTCTTTCATCGCTTCAATGCCCTGATCGATCAGCCCGGACCACGCCCTGGTGGTCTTTCGGCAACCAGCCCCCGCCCGGCTGAAGCTGCTGCCGGAGCTGGTGAGTCGCCTGAGCTGGGGCATGGTGTTCTCGCTGCAGCCGCTGGATGACAACGCGCTGGCCGACGCCCTGGAGCAGAGCGCCCGCGAGCGCGGCCTGAATCTGGGCCAGGACCTGAGCACCTATCTGCTGCGCCACACGCGTCGTGACATGGCCAGCCTGAAGACCATTCTGGACGGCCTGGACCGGCTGGCCTGGGCCCGCAAGAAGCCGCTCACCCTGCCGCTGCTGAAGGACTATCTGCAGAGCCAGCGGCAGGCGGAGAAGAAGGGAAAGAAGAAGGCTGACTGGCTGATCGCCCATGAAGAAGGGGATGGTGAGCCAGGGCGACGGAGCTGCTGGCTCACCAGATGCTGCGAGTGCCCTGATCAGAGGGGAACGCCGCACCAGATGTTGGCCACTGGCCCGTAGAAGCGGTCGTCGTTTTCCGCCATCACGACGAAAAGTGGCTGGAAAACTTGGCCAGCACGGCCTCGCCCTGGCACCTCCCCATCCAGACGCAGCAGCTTGCGTCGCCCCAGGAAGTCCAGCGGATCGAAGTAGACACCCAGCCGCTGGCTCAGCACCTTCGCGATCAGGGGCCGCCCGGCCGTGGACAGCGACATGTGGACATGACCGTACTTCATGGCGTAGTCGTTGGCCAGATACGCCACGAACGGGTCCATGCGCAACGAATCCCGTTCGGCCCGGACCTCGCCCTCAGCCGAGATGTCCACCTTGCAGCGCTCGCCCGTGATCAGATCCGTCCCCGTGTAGGTGCCCGCCACACAGGCCAGCAGCGGTGGCGCAGACAGCCAGACCCCATTGTTGCCATAACCTGCAGGGATGCGGCACCGGACACGTGGCCATGATCTTGTGCGCCAGCGCCACGCCAGGCCCGTCGCCCGGCAGAATATAGTGTTCCTCCCCTTCTGTCCGGCCGTGGCGGAAGACGGTTCCCCCACATGTACAGGATTCGAGGGCGTTTCCGGGCGCATTCTGAGCACCGAGGCCGGAGCCATTGGCATCCGCCGCGTCGGAGTTGCCTTGTGGCTGAGGCTGCAGCTGTGGTTGTGGTCTGCGGTTGTGGTTGTAGCTGCGTTTGCGGCTGCGGGGTCGCCTGCGCCTGAGGGTACATCGCTGACGGGCCGTGGCGTGGGTGTGGCAGACACCTGATCCTGGGCTGCCACCACGGGTGCGCGAGCCCCGTCTGCCGAGGCCTTGATCGGCGCAGACGGTGAAGAGCCCCGCCGCCACAGGCGGCCAGCGTCAGCAGGGGAGGAAACAACAGCCACCTTCAGCGCGGCGGTCTCGAAAGGCACGCGCAAGGATTCAGTTTTCATGATGAAAGGCTGGAAAGCGGGGAGACACCGCCTCACCGGGGCGCCGAAGCCCCCGACAAGGCCCGTGATGCAGCATCCGTGACAGAGGGGCCCTGGAGCCCCCTCACGACGGAATCAGCGGGGAATGGCGCACCAGATCATGTCATCCCGCGACATTTCTTCCCGATCTCGTGCAACACACCAACCACGAAGTAATCACCCATCTTCTGGATGATCCTCACCGCCTCCGGATCATTGCTCCCAATCCTCCAGCGCCTCCTCACGAATCTTCAAGGGTCCCTGGGGATCAGAAATAGACGAACGCTGCCTCCGCTCCGTCATTGCCCAAACTCGAGACCTTCTTACCCGCGGCATCCAGCTGGATATAGAAAGCGCCATCTTTCCAACTGTAGTCCGTAAGCTCGAGCGCGCTGAACGACCGGAAGGCGCGTCCCCCGCGGCTGGCGCGAACATCCCCATTGGCAGCAATGTTGACCTCGCAACGCTGGCCCGTCCAAAGGTCCGTGCCCGCGTAGCTGCCTGCAACGCAGGAAAGAACGGGCGGCACGGTAGCCTTTGACTCCCAGCTCAGGTCGCAGATATCGAATGTCGGACAGGCGGCATGGATACGCCGTGCAAACTCCGTCCCGGTTCCCTTGCCGCTCCACGCGGCCGCCTGGGCTCCACTGTTCGACGGCCCATTCCCAGGGCCCGCGCTTCCCAACTGGCCATGCTTGAACACGCCCAGGTCCAGACCACTGCCTGCCGTGCCCTGCCCCTGCTGAGCGCCATGCCTACCGCCCCGGTGCCTGCTGAGTGCCGCTGCCCACCGTACCCCCTGCCCCCTGCAGTGCCTGCTGCTGGTTGCGCTGTTGCCTGCAGCCCGCAGAACCCATGGGCGTTGCTGGCGACAGCCGTGGCGCCGCCGACTGCCGAGCCGGCCGTACCGGACGGGGTGGAGGAATCACTGCCACCGCCGCCGCAGGCGGTCAGGGCAAACAGGGGAGGAAGCCAGGGCCACGGCGATGGCGCTGGCCTGGAAGGGAGAGCGGGAAGCGGTCGATTTCATGGCAGCTCCAGATCGATCAGGATGGAGAGGATCGGAAGCTGGCGGCCTGGCCGTCAGCATCGCACCCGAATTGGCGCGATATGAAAAGCCTATCGACGGACTGGCAAGACGGCAGTGAAGGAATGCACGGGTATGGACAGACAGCCGGCAGGCCTAGGCCGGATGGCCTGTCATGGCTGTGCCCTCAGGCGGGACGTCATCGCCCTCAGGGCGGGCGTCAGTCAGCACACCGGACGAAGCGTGCGCTGACGCAAGCATCGTCAGTGCGCCGCCGCACACAGCGGCAGCACGACGGTCTGGCCGTTGCTGGCGCAAAGCAGCTCGGCCTCGATGCCGTAGACGGTGCGCAGGGCCTCTTCGCAGACGACCTCGTTGAAACTGCCCAGGCCAGCCACGTAGCCACCGTTCAGCAGCATGATGGTGTCGGTATGTCGTGAGGCCAGATTGAGGTCGTGGATGGCGATGACCACGAGGGCGCCGGTGCGGTCGACGTATGCCCGCAGCCGGTCGAAGACCTGCATCTGGTGGCGCACATCGAGCGCGCTGGTGGCTTCATCCAGCAGCAGCAGCTCCGGGGAGCGCAGCAGGCGCTGGGCCAGCAGCACCAGCTGCTGCTGGCCGCCGGACAGCGTGTTCATGCTGCGGCTGTGCAGGTGGCCGATGCCGAATTCATCCAGCACGGCGATGGCCTCATCCACCATGGCGTTGTCGACGCGCCAGCTCAGCCCCTCGTGGCGCCCCAGCAGCACGGTCTCGGTGACGCTGATGTCGGCGCGCACATGGCACTGCTGCGGCATGTAGCCGATCTCGCCCAGCTTCACGGGGCGGCCCTTCCAGTGGATGGTGCCGCCAAAGGGATACAGGGTGGCGATGGCGTTGACCAGGGTGGACTTGCCGGTGCCGTTGGGGCCGATGAGGCCGACAATCTGGCCCGGTTCCAGCCGGCCCGAGATGTCCTTCAGGATGCGGGCCTTGCCACGCATGACGCTGACGGATTTCAGTTCGAGGCTCATGTCGATTCCCCTTACCCTTCGTTGCCACGCCGGGCGATGATGGCGAACAGCATGGGCACACCGGCCACGGCGGTGATGATGCCCACCGGGATGACGGCTGCCGGCGAGATGAACTTGCCGAACACCGAAGCGCCCACCAGGATGACGGCGCTGATGACGTGCTGCCAGCGGCAGCGAATAGCGGTGGTCTTCACCGACCATGCTGCGGGCCGCGTGCGGGGCGATGAGTCCCACGAAGCCGATGGTGCCCACGAAGGACACCGCAGCGGCGGTGAGCAGCGCGACCATGAAGAAGGTGCGCTGCCGGATGCGGTCGACCGACAGCCCCAGGCTGCGCGCGTTGGCATCCCCCAGACGCAGGGGTGGTGAGCGCCCAGGCATCCTTCGCGATGAAGGGCAGGCACAGCAGCAGGACAACGGCGCAGACGGACACGCTGGTCCAGGTGGACTTCAGCAGGCTGCCGAACAGCCAGAAGACGATCTGCTGCAGCACTTCGGGCGAGGGCCACGAACTGCAGCAGCGACTGCACCGACTGGAAGAAGAACAGCACGGTGATGCCGCCCAGCACCAGGATCTCGGGCGAGGCGCTGCGCAGCCGGGCAATGATGTAGACCAGCCCGCAGGCCACCATCGTCATGAGGAAGGCGCAGACGGGAACGACGATGTAGCTGGGCAGCGGCAGGCTGCCGCCGAACATGATGGCCAGCGCGGCGCCAAAGCCCGCAGCAGCTGAGAAAGCCCAGGGTGAACGGACTGGCCAGCGGGTTGCCCAGGATGGTCTGCATCTGCAGGCCAGCCAGCCCCAGGCAGGCGCCCACCAGCGCCCCCATCAGGGTCTGCGGCATGCGCAACTGCCACAGGATGGTGGCCACGTCGACTTCCTCACCGCCGGACCGGCCATCAGGCCGCGCCAGACATCGGCAAAGGGCATGCCGGAAGGGCCGGTGGTGAGATCCAGCAGCAGCAGTGCCACCAGCACCACGCAGGACAGGACAATGAGCATGAGCCGCCGGGCAGAGACGCGCCGATAGTCGTCGTGCCGGGCGGGAGCAGGAACGGCTTGGTTCATGATGAGGAGAATTCAGGATGCGGCAGGGCGGCATCCGTGCACGCGGCCGGATGATCCCCTGCGGGTGCGAACCTCTTCCCCACCTGGGCATCGGGCGGCCTGCCAGCCGTCATGCCGCGTGCCCGCAGCCCGGATCGCCGAGGCCTTCACCTGGGCGCTTCTGCCGCCCAGGGGCCCGAAAGGGGAAAGGCTCAGGAGGGTTTACCGCGGCGCCAGCCACCGGGGTGTACGGCAGCATGAACTCGCCGTCGGCCTTCACCGGCAGCCATTTTCTCGTAGAAGTCACGCAGGTTCTGCTGCGGATCCACGTCCTGAAGGCGTCCGGGCTACAGCTGTTTAGCAACGTACTGGGCATACACGTAGTCGGACAGCGTGCGGCGCCACCGTGGTAGATGCCATGCACCCCATGGTTCTTCACGGCCGGCAGGTTGCTCCAGCCCGGCCGCTTCCAGGTAGGCGGCCATGCGCTCGCGGGCAACCGCAGCCGTGGCGCCAAAGCCCATCTGGACGGACTGGGGCTTGTTGAGCCATTCGGAACCGGCCAGGAAGATCAGGTCCGGCTTCTGGGACAGCACATATTCGGGGCTGAGCGGCCCCAGTTGCCGACCTGACCATCCGCGATGTTGTGGCCCCCAGGCTGGGTGATGAGTGCGCCCCACATGCTGTTGCCGTAGGAGTTGCCCACTTCGGAGGCGCCCTTCTGGGCCAGCTCGAAATAGACCTTTTTCTTCGTGGGACCGGCTTTCTTGATGCGTGCGTCGATGTCCTCGAAGGCCTTGCGGTAGTTGTCGGCCAGCTCCTGGGCGCGTTTTTCCTGGCCCATGATCTTGCCCAGCGCAAGCGTCGAGGCCACGTGTTTGTCCACGGTCTGCGAAAGGTAATCGAGCACCAGCACGGGGAATGCCGGCAGCCTCGATCTGCTTTGACGCTCTCGCCCAGGGCCTCGTAGCTGAAAGTGGCAAGGATCAGCAGGTCCGGCTTGGTGGCGATGAGTTTCTCGATGGAGAAGGTGTTGTCATCGGTCGAGCCCACGTCCGGCAGGGGTTTTCAGTTTGGGCAGCGCCTTTTCATAGGCGGCAAACTGTTTCGGGCGCCAGTCTTTCCAGGTGGTCAGCGACAGGCCCACCACGCGGTCCAGCGAACCGGGACCGGCGATGGCCAGATAATCTTCGTAATAAAAGCCCAGCACCACACGCTTGGGTACGTCGGGAACCGTGATCTTGCGACCCACCACGTCGGTGGTGGTGATTTCTGCCTGGGCGGCAAAGGCCAGGGGCAGCAGGCTCAGCGCCAGGGCGGCAGCGAGTTTCTTCATGGGGGGGCCTCTTGTATTTGAAATGATTTGACCGGGCATGGCGCTGCGGCAATGCAGCACCGGCAACGGCACCTCCACACCAGCGCCTGCCAGTATCGGAAAGTGCCCGGTACCCCTGCACGCTGAATGCGGTGAACGGATCCCGGCACCCGGATGGGTACAGCAACCGTCGAATGGGGCGGATTATTGCACCCTTCGCTCCATGCGCCGGAATATATGGCCCCTGATCGCGTAAGGTATATGCAGCTTTGTAAAAGAGACGGTGGTTCTTATAAGGCAGACACTACGTAAATTGACGACGATCAAATTAAAAACCCTCTGCAGTCCCTTTCAGGGATAAGCAGAGGGTTGGGGTGCATCGTGGACCTGCTGGAGCGCGCCAGAAGCTCATTCATTACCGTGCCGCCCTCGAGCCTGCGGGGGCGGCAAGACGGCGGGCGACAAGGCAGCGGAACAGCGGAACAGCTGGACGACTGGACGGTTGGACGGCTGGGCAGCAGCATCGTCAGGCGCTGCGTGGCGGGGCGCGAGGGCAGCATGCCCCTGTCCACGATGAAGTCGATGAGGGTATCGAGCCCTCGCCGGTCTTCAGGTTGGTGAACGCCCAGGGGCGCCCGGGACGCATGCGCTGCGTATCACGCTCCATCACGTCGAGGCTTGCGCCCACGTAGGGGCCAGATCGATCTTGTTGATGACCAGAAAGTCGGAACGGGTGATGCCCGGGCCGCCCTTGCGGGGATTTTCCTCGCCTTCGGCCACATCGATCACATAGACGGTGAGGTCGGCCAGCTCGGGGCTGAAGGTGGCACTGAGGTTGTCGCCACCGCTTTCGACGAACACCACGTCGAGGTTGCCGAGCGCCGGGCCAGGTCCTCGACGGCGGCCAGGTTCATCGAGGCATCCTCGCGGATGGCGGTGTGCGGACAGCCCCGGTCTCCACGCCGACGATGCGTTCGGGGGCCAGCGCACCGGCCTCGGTGAGGATGCGCTGGTCTTCGCGCGTGTAGATGTCGTTGGTCACCACCGCCAGCTGGTAGTGGTCACGCATCGCCTTGCACAGGGCTTCGAGCAGGGCCGTCTTGCCGGAGCCGACGGGGCCGCCCACGCCCACACGCAGTGGCTGTTTGTAGTGCTGTTCGTTCTGCATGGTCTGAAAGAGGAAATCCGACGGGAAAGGGGAAACCGGACGGGAAAAGGGGAAAAAGGGGGTCTCGAAGGGGGCGTGCCCCGCTACGACCGGAACAGCCGGCTGTACTGGGTTTCGTGGCAGGACGAGGCGATCGACACGATGGGCAGGCCGCCGCCGATGTCGTCATCGGGCAGCTGCAGGGCCACGGGCAGCTGTTCGGCCAGCACCGCACCCAGGTCGCGCAGCAGGGTCTGTGCCGCCTGCTGGCCGAAAGCGGGCACGAGTTTCACGCCGGCCATCACGGCGCCTTCCAGCCAGGCAAAGCCATGGGCCAGCAGCAGCTGCTGCAGCGGCATGTGCCAGTGCTGCGCCAGCCAGGCCATGGCACTGGCCTGGGTGAGTGCCAGGGCTACACGCCACGGGGCGTCGGGCCGCATCTGCCAGCCATCGATCAGGCGGGCCAGGGCTGCGCCCCGCTGGGCCTCTTCGGCCCGCAGTTCAGCCGTTTCGGTTGGCCAGCAGGAAGACGCCCCACCGTGTAAAGGCGCCCAGATCGGGCTGCTGCAGGTCGGCAGCTGCGTAGAGGCGGCTGAGTACGGGCCAGTCCAGGCTGACGAGGGTGTCGGATCTGTTCGGTCTGCCAGCGGACGAAATCCGCCACGGTACGGACCCAGCCGGCTTCCACCGCCCATTCCAGCCCCTGCGAGTAGGTGTAGCCTCCCACCGGCAGCGATGCGCTGGCCAGCTGCAGCATGCGCAGCTGGGCAAGACTGCCCTGCATCAGCCGGCAAAGAGGACGGCGGCAGCGGCCACGAGGCCTCCACCGGCCAGCTGGCGCACGCGCTGGTGACGGCGCAGCAGCGCCCCCGCGCCAAAGCCCACGGCCAGCAGGGGCGGCACTGGCCATCACGAAGCCGGCGGTGAACTGCCAGAAAGCATCGGGTGCCGCCTCGACACCATGGGCCCAGCCGTGCACGAGGGCCAGTGCCGGCATCAGCCAGGCCAGCACGCGCTGGCGCGACGGCAGCAGCAGGGCCAGACCGGCCACGGCCAGCGACAGCGTGATCAGCGTTTCCATGCCGACGAATTCAGTGCTGTAGTGTCCGGCCACGGCCCCCACGAGCATGGCAGCCAGCGTGGCCAGCGGCAGGCAGCAGGAACGGCCGGTCACGGCAGCCAGCACCCCGGTGCCCAGCAGCATCAGCAGGTGGTCCAGACCGGTGACGGGATGCAGCAGGCCTTCCTGCAGGGCGGAGGTGTGCACATGGGGTTCGGTGCCGGTGGGCCAGCACGGGCGCTCGCGGCAGCTGCCAGCAGCAGGGGAAGCAGTCGTTTCATGGGTGGGGTCCTGTGGGAAGGGGGATATTCAGGAAAAAGGAACTGGACGGCCGGCAGCACGGTATCCCGCGAAGTCATCCGTGACCGTGACCGTGACCGTGACCGTGACCGTGGCTATGGCTATGGCTATGGCTGTGATCGTGGCCGTGGCCGTGGTCGTGGTCGTGGTCGTGGTCGTGGTCGTGGTCGTGACCATGGTGATGGCCATGATCATGGTGGTGTGCATGATCCTGCGCATGACCGTAACCCTGCGCATGACCATGACCGTGATCATGCACATGACCATGCGAATGGCCGTGCGGGGCGCTCTGGTAGGCACCGGCCTCGGGCTCGAACGGGGCCTGTTCGACCACGACGTGCAGGCCCATCTGGACGAGCATATCGTCGAGCACATGGTCGTGCTGGTAGCGTGCAAAGCCCGGGCCGATCTGCAGGGGCACGTGGCGATTGCCCAGGTGATAGCAGGCACGGGCCAGCTGCAGGGGATCGTCGCAGTACAGGGTGGAGACGGTTTCGGCCGCCGCCTGGATGCGCAGCAGGTACTGGCCGGTTTTCATCGGCTAGCACATCGCCACCGCGCAGCAGATGGCCACGCGGCAGGATGAAGCCGGCCTCACCGCCCCCGTCCAGTGCGATGCGGGCGCGGCTTCTGATGCGCACGTCGATGGGCAGCGTGGCGCTGGCCATCTTCAGGGGTGGTGGGCAGGGATTCGTTGCCATCGGGCAGATCCAGCCGGCGCGTGAACATCGGCAGCCCGGGTAGAACTTCGGTCAGCGACAGGATGCAGAAAACCGTTCAGAAGAGGAAAAGTAGCGCTGGGCCATCGGCAGTGTGGCCAGCGGCTCGGCCACCAGCAGTTCTCCGTTGGCGCGCACCTGGTAAGTCTGCGGATCGACGTGGATGTCGGGCAGTGCGTCGTTGTGATCTGCTGGATTTGCGGATGCGGCGGCAGTCGCGCGTGGCCGATCAGGCTCTGCAGGCGCAACTGCTCGGCAAGCCGGCGGCAATGGCAGCACCGGGCAGGAAGGTCATCCGCGTGGCATGGCGGGCGGGCACCGAAGGCGGCATACATGGGCCGGTAATGCACGGGCTGCGGGGTGGGATGGAGCCGTTGATGTCACCCATCGGGGCCATCACCACCAGCCCGCCCTTGATGACCAGGGAAGGCTCTCACGCCGAAAAAGGCGGGAGACCACAGCACCAGGTCGGCCAGTTTGCCCACTTCGATGGAGCCCACCTCATGGAAATGCCATGGGTGATGGCCGGATTGATGGTGTATTTGGCCACGTAGCGGCGCACGCGGAAATTGTCGTGACGCTCCTGCTGTCCTGCGGCAGCGGGCCGCGCTGCAGCTTCATCTTGTGCGCCACCTGCCAGGTACGCAGCACCACTTCGCCCACACGGCCCATGGCCCGGGAGTCGGAGGACGTCATGCAGAAGGCACCTATATCGTGCAGGGATGTCCTCGGCGGCAATGGTTTCGCGGCGGATGCGGCTTTCGGCAAAGGCCACGTCCTCGGCGATGGCTGGGTCCAGGTGATGGCAGACCATCAGCATAGTCGAGGTGCTCATCCACCGTGTTGACGGTATAGGGCAGCGTCGGATTGGTGGATGACGGCAGGATGTTGGCGTGGGCGCAGGCGGCGATGATGTCCGGTGCGTGGCCGCCCCTCGCCCCTCGGTATGGAAGTGTGGATCACGCGGTTGCCGATGGCGCGCAGCGTGTCTTCCAGAAAACCGCCTCGTTGAGCGTGTCGGTGTGATGGCGACCTGCACATCCATCTCGTCGGCCACGCCCATGCAGCAGTCGATGGCAGCGGGCGTGGAACCCCAGTCCTCGTGCAGTTTCAGGCCCATGGCACCGGCACGGACCCGCTCGCGCAGCGCGTTCGGGCTGCGAGGCATTGCCCTTGCCGAGCAGGCCGATGTTGATGGGCAGTGCATCGGCGGCCTGCAGCATGCGGGCCAGATGCCAGGGGCCGGCCGTGCAGGTGGTGGCACGCGTGCCCTCCACCGGTCCCGATCCGCCACCGATCATGGTGGTCACGCCCCCGGCCAGTGCCTCGTCGACCTGCTGGGGGCGATGAAGTGGATGTGGGTGTCGATGCCCCCGCAGTGACAGATGCGCCCTTCGGCCGCGACGATCTCGGTCGAGGCACCGATGGGAATGGTCACGCCGGGCTGGATGTCCGGATTGCCGGCCTTCCGATGGCGGCGATGCGGCCGTTCTTCACGCCGATGTCGGCCTTGACGATGCCCCAGTGATCGACGATCAGGGCATTGGTCAGCACCAGATCCATGACATCGGCGGCCAGCTGCTGGCCCCTGCCCCATGCCATCACGGATGACCTTGCCACCCCTGAATTTCCCTACTCGCCACAGAGGGTGAAGTCCTTTTTCGACTTCGATCCACAGATCGGTATCGGCCAGACGCACGCGGTCGCCCACGGTGGGGCCGAACATGTCGGCATAGGCGCGACGGGAAATGCTGCTCATGATTCCAGTGCCCCCATCACGCGGCCGGCAAAGCCACAGACGCGGCGAAGACTCCCAGCGCCACCAGGGTGACGGTGCGGGACTGGCCTGGTTCGAAGCGCACAGCCGTGCCGGCGGCGATGTCCAGCCGGAAACCACGGTGGGTTCGCGGTCGAACACCAGGGCGTCGTTGACTTCGTAGAAGTGATAGTGCGAACCGACCTGCATCGGGGCGGTCACCGTGGTTGGCTACGGTGACGGTCAGTGGCACGACCGGTATTGAGTGGGATGTCACCAGGCTGGACCTGGATTTCACCGGGAATCATCGAAGGTGTCCTCTGTGTGATGGTGCAGATTTCAGGAGGCGTCACGGGCATCCCCAGACGATGGGCTGTGCACGGTGACCAGCTTGGTGCCATCCGGGAAGGTGGCTTCGACCTGCACATCGGGAATCATCTCCGGCACCCCTTGTATGACCTGGGCACGGGTCAGCAGATGGCGCTCGCCTCCATCAGCTGCGCCACGGTTTTTCCATCACGCGCCCCTTCCATGATGGCTGCACTGATGTAGGCCACCGCCTCGGGGTAATTCAGCTGCAGAGTACGGGCCAGCCGGCGCTCGGCCAGCAGGGCAGCGGTGAAGAGCAGCAGTTTGTCTTTTTCGCGGGGGTGAGTTCCCATGGTGTCTGGTCGAAAAAGGTCTGGCCGGGAACGCCTGGTCAAACGGGTGGAAAGAAAACGGGGGGCAAGGATGAAAGGAGATGGGAAAGGGCCTGTTGCGGATGCCCTGCCTGCCGTGCGAACGGATGTGCGTGCATGACCGGATCAGGTGCTCCAGATGCGCGGCGGACTGGGATCCAGCCCCATGACGGCGGGGCGCAGGGCGGCCCAGAGCTGCTGCTGCAGGCGCTGGATGCGTTCGTTGTCGCCGCCCAGCAGGCGCACCACCAGCAGGTCGCCCAGCAGGGTGGCACCGGCCAGCGGCAGCCATGCGGCGCTCTCCTGCAGCAGCGCACGGGCCTGCGCCAGCAGGTTTTCATCCGCCGGGGTGAACACGAGGGTGGACAGCAGGGGCTGACCGGCGAGCTTGGCAAGGTGGCCGCCCTGGATGCGCAGGTGTTCGTGCAGCAGCGGCTGGCCGTCCCGATACACGGCAAAGCGGCTGACCAGCCTGCCCCGGTCGAAGGCCTCGTGCATCACGGGGCGGCCCAGGCACAGCGTTTCCCAGCCGGTCAGCCGGGCGCTGCCATGCAGGTCGAAGCGGGTTTCGGTGCGTGCGCGTGCGCCGGAAAAGAGGATGGGTGATCCTGCGGAAGCCACCCAGCCGGGCGCCATCATCCAGCGAGAAATGCTGCCCGAGCGTGGCCTGCGGGCCTGCGCTGCGGTAGAACTCGTGGCACCGGGCATGGTGATGAGGGTGTGTGCGGAGGATTCGACACGCACGTCGAGCTGCAGGATGTCTCCCCCACCACGCCACCGGGCGGATGCAGCAGGTAGACATGGCATACCGCCTCCTTCCGGATAGAAGGGGCGCTGCACCAGCATCGGGCCCTCGTGACGCTTTTCCAGCAACACGGTGCGCTGCATGGCCCCCCTGCCCGCCGCGGTTTTTCCGGTGCCGCGTGCGGCAAACCGCAGCTGCAGGTGCGTACGCCAGCCGCAAGCGGCGGTATCGGAATCGGGGAACATGGAAACGACGGGGAAAATGACGGAGGAAACGGCGGACTGAAACAAGGCCAGTCATCGCACGTGCGTGATAATCCGTCCGTCTGCGCATGCCGGTCCGGGGCGCATGTCTTCTGTTGTGGATGCACCACTTTTTCCCCTATTTTTGCCGGGACGCGGGCGGCCTTCGGGCGCTCCCGTGCCGGACGGCATGCCCCCGGTCTGGGGAGCGCCCTGCATCACCGGCACACGGATTCCGAGCCCGCGTGCGGGGATTCCGGGAGTCGCGTGCATTGATTCCAGGGCCTGCGTGCGTTTTCAGGGGCAGCGAAGGGACGGCGAGGGAACGGCAAAGGGCGGCAAAGGGACGAAACGGACCCATAACGCCTGCCAAAACATCCCAAATGTGTCCACAACGCTTTAGCCATCGACATGAAAAGGCTAGCCCTGTTTGATCTGGACCACACGCTGCTGCCCATCGACTCTGACAACGAGTGGGGCGCTTCCTGTGCGTACCGGCCGTGGGCTCGACGTGGCAGCCTTCAATGCCCGCATCGACGCCTCTTCGAGCAGTACAAGCGCGGCCAGCTGGATCCCTGCCGAGCACCTGCGCTTCGTGCTGGGCGTTCTGGCGGGGCGGCCTGCCGACGAGATCGGAGGCATGGCGGCGCGAACACATCGACACGGTCATCCGGCCCTCGCTGAACGCCGAGGCCCTGGCCCCTGGTGAAGAAGCACCTGGACGCCGGACGACCCAGTGCGTCATCGTCACGGCCACCAACGCCTTCGTCACCCGCCCCATCGCCGGCTGTGGGTGCAGCACCTGCTGGGTGCCGAGGGTGAGGTGAAGGATGGCCGCTACACGGGCGAGCCCCAGGGCACGGATCACCTTCAGGCTGGCAAGCTGGTCCGCCTGCGCGAATGGCTGCAGGAACAGGGGCTGACGCCGGACGATTTCGACGAGATCTGGGCCTATTCCGATTCACGCAACGACCCTGCCGATGCTGGAGATGGCCACGCATCCTGGTAGCCACCAATCCTGATCCGGTGCTGCGCCAGACGGCGACCGAGCGCGGCTGGCCGATCATCGACCCGTTCCCCCAGCATAGGTATCGTGTTCAACCGATTGTTCAAATGGATCGCCGGCCGCCCGGCCGAGCGTGACTCTGCGGCCGCGACAGCGCACAACGGCCCGTCCCCGCGCCCTGCATTCCAGGCTGCACACCTGGCCGCCCCCGCCCCGGCCCCCAGCTGCCCGAGCCCCGCATCCTCTCCGCCTCAGTCGCTGGGACTGTCCCGCCAGCAGGTCTCCAGCGCTGCGCTGCGTACCCTGCGAAGAGCTGCAACACGCCGGCTACAGCGCCTACATCGTGGGTGGCGGCGTGCGCGACCTGCTGCTGGGCCGCGCCCGAAGGACTTCGACGTGGCCACCGACGCCTCCCCCGAGGCGGTGCAGTCGCTTTTCCGGCGGCGCGCATCATCGGCCGGCGCTTTCGCATCGTTCACGTCATGTTCGGGCGCGAGACCATCGAGGTCACCACCTTCCGGGCAGCCCATACCAACGGCCAGACCGACGCCCATGGGCGGATGCTGAACGACAACGTGTTCGGCACCCGCGAAGAAGACGCCTGCCGACGCGATTTCACCGTCAACGCCCTCTATTACGATCCCGATCGCCGAGACGCTGATCGATCCGATGGGCGGGTGGATGATCTGTCGGCCCGGCTGCTGCGCATGATCGGCGACCCCACCACCCGCTACCGCGAGGATCCGGTACGGATGCTGCGCACCGTGCGCTTTGCCGCCAAGCTGGATTTCCAGGTCGATCCGCCCACGCTCCAGCCCATCCGCACGCTGGCCCTGCTGCTCGAGGAACGTGCGCCGGCGCGGCTGTTCGACGAGGTGATGAAGCTGCTGGAAAGCGGCCATGGCCTCGCCTGCCTGCAGCGGCTGCGCCCACGAGGGGCTGCACCACGGCATCCCTGCCGCTGCTGGACACGCTTTTTCGAGACCGACGAAGCCTTCATCACCGAGGCGCTGACCCGCACCGATGCCCGCGTGCGGCAGGGCAAGTCGGTCTCGCCCAGCCTCCTGTTCGCTTCGCTGCTGTGGGCCGCAGGTGCGGGTGCGCTGGCAGCAGCTGCATGCCCAGGGCGAACACCCTGGTGCCGGCGCTGGATCAGGCCATCTCGGAAGTGCTGGACGAACAGGGCACCGTTGGCCCTGCACCGGCGCTACCAGGCCGATATGCGCGAGATCTGGATGATGCAGCCCCGGCTGGAGAAATGGGGCCGCTAGCTGTTCACGCTGGTGACGCAGCTGCGTTTTCGCGCCAGCTACGACTTCCCTGTCGCTGCGCTGCACCTCGAACGAGGTCGATCCGGCACTGGGCGACTGGTGGACGGAGTTCATCGACGCGGATTCTCACGGCGCGAACAGCTGGCAGGAAAGCCTGGGCAGCACCGGCAAGTCGGGGTCGCAACACTGCAGCGCTGGCGGCGGCGCAAGAGCGCTCAGCCGAGAATGGCGCATCCGGCGAGGGCCCATGGCGGCACTCGGCGAGGCGCGAGGCGGCCTGATCATGACGACGGGAAAACGGACGAAGCCCCGCGCGGCCTGGACTCGGTCTGGGCGCAACCTGCCCAGCCGCATCGGCGGTCCGAAGGAAACTGCCGCAGCCGCGCGTGCACGCATCGACGAGCTGCCCGACACGCGGTGACGGCCGTTTCCAGCCCGTACGAGAGCGCACCGGTGGACGCAGGCGGCCCGCCCTTCATCAACCAGGTGCTGCGGGTGGAGAGCCCTGCCTCGCCCCCGTCGCTGCTGGAAGGGCTGCAGGCCATCGAGCTGGCCTTCGGGCGTGAACGGCCGTTTCTGCAACGCGCCCCGCACGCTGGACCTGACCTGCTGCTGATGGCTCGACGAGACCCGCACTGGATGCCGTGCTGATGCCGCCGCATCCCCGCCCGGCACGAACGGCTGTTCGTGCTGATGCCGCTGGCCGAGATCGACGCCGACCTGCACGTGCCCGGCCTGGGCACGGCGGCTACGCTGCTGACGCAGCTGCCGGGCCACCGAGCACGGGCAGGATCGCCGGCGGCTGGCTGATCAGGAGCGCTCCTGGGCGGTCGAGGCCGCTTCCCGGGCGCCCTGCGGCCCCGCCTCATGCCCACCGCATCAGCCGGCGCCTCAGCAGCCTCCGGCGACATCCGGCGCCTTGCCGGCGGCGGCTAGCATCCACATGGCCCGGCCCCGCCGCACCGACGTTCCCGACAGATTCGGCACTCGACGATCGCCTCGGCCACGGCCGCCACCGCTTCTGCAGCTCTCTGCTGCCGCCTGCTGCACACTGGCGGCATTTTCCGGCACCAGATCGGGCGTCTCGTTGCTGACCAGGCTCAGCACCTGCTGCGCGACAGCATGCCGACGAATTCGTCGTGCTCGCCCGTGACGGCCAGCGGCTGATCACTCTGCAGCAGGTGGCCCAGCACGGTGTCCAGCCCTGCCGTGGACGGCTACCGGAGGCCATCTCCTCGACGTATTCGGACACGTCGCGTCGCGCCTTCCTTCAGGGCATCGATGATGCGCCCGACGGTCAGCACGCCCCCAGCCGCTTGCCGTCCAGCACGGGCGCATAGTCGTACTTGCGCGCCTGAAGCAGCTCCAGCGCATGGTTCGGCCGGGTACGCATGGTGAGCGTCAGCCGCGCCCCTCCTGCAGCGCATGGCCGGCGTTGAGCACCTTGCTGCGGTTCACGTCCTGCAGGAAGGACTGCACGTACTGGTGGCCGGCGCCAGCAGGATGTCCTCGGCTGTCGCCTTCCTGCACCAGCTCGCCGTCCTTCAGGATGGCGATGCGGTTGCCCAGGCGCAGCGCCCTCGTCCAGGTCGTGGGTGATGAAGACGATGGTCTTGTTGAGCTGGCCTGCAGCTTCAGCAGGTGGTCCCTGCATCCGCGGCGTATCAGCGGATCCAGTGCCGAGAAGGCCCTCGTCCATCAGCAGGATCTCCGCATCGGTGGCCCGAGCGCGCGGGCCAGGCCCCACCCGCCGCTGCATGCCGCCGGAGAGCTGGTGCGGATACTGGTGCTCGAAAGCCCGACAGCCCCACCTGGTCCAGCCAGTAGCGTGCCTTTTCCTCACGCTGCGCACGCGGCACCCTCTGCACCGCCAGACCGTAGGCGGCGTTGTCCAGCACGGTGCGGTGCGGAAAGAGGCCGAAAGCGCTGGAAGACCATGCTCATCTTCTGCTGGCGGAAGTGGGCCAGCCGCGCCGCCCCAGCTCCACCACGTTCCGGGCTGTCTACCCGGATCTCGCCTGAGGTGGGCCTGATGAGACGGTTGAAGTGCCGGATGAGCGTGACTTGCCCGAACCCGACAGGCCCCTGATGACGTAGATGCTGCCTTCGTCGATGGTCAGGGAGATGTCGCGCAGGCCCAGCGTATGGCCGCTGCGGGCCAGCAGGTCTTCCTTGCTCATGCCCTCCTGGGCAGCCTTCAGCCAGCGCTCGATGCGGGCCGAAGATCTTGTAGATGTGGCTGACTTCGATCTTGCTCATCAGTGCGCTCCTCGGCGTCGCCGGCGGCCATAGGCCTGGGTGATGCGGTCGAAGAGGATGGCCAGCACGACGATGGAGACGCCCGCCATCAGGCCCCGTCCGACCTCAAGCCGATTGATGCCCTGCAGCACCTCCTGGCCCAGACCGGTCGCACCGATCATCGAGGCGATCACCACCACGGCCAGCGCCATCATCGTGGTCTGCTGATGCCGGCCATGATGTTGGGCAGTGCCAGCGGGATCTGCACCCCGAAAGAGCTGCTGCCAGGCATTGGCGCCATAGGCGCGCGACGCCTCCAGCACCTCCTTGTCCACGAGGCGGATGCCCAGATCGGTGAGGCGGATGAGCGGAGCCACCGCATAGATGATGGTGGCGATCAGCGCCGGGGTCTTGCCCAGACCGAAGAGCATCACCACCGGGATGAGGTAGACGAAGCTGGGCATCGTCTGCATGATGTCCAGCACGGGATGCAGCACGGCCCGCACCCAGTCCAGCCGTCCCATCAGGATGCCGACCGGGATGCCGATGACGACCGACAGGAAGGTGGCCATCAGCATCAGCGCCAGGGTCTGCATGCCGGCGTCCCACAGGCCCAGCAGGCCGATGATGCACAGCAGTCCCGCCCATCAGCAGCGACAGGCCGATGCGGCGCGGAGCAGCCAGGCAATGACGATGACCGCCAGCACCACCGACCACCACGGCGCGGTGCGCAGCAGCTTCTCGAACCAGGCCAGCCAGCGCTCGAAGTGGTCGGACAGTGCTCCCAGCGAGTCGCCATAGTCGGTGACGATGCCATCGACGAACTTGTCGATGCCCTTGCGCAGCTTTGCGGGGTCGAAGAGTTGGGGGAACATGTCAGAGCCCCGCCTTCACGCGTTCGGCCACATCGGCCGGCACCCACTTCGTCCAGACATCGGCGTGGTTCTTCAGGAACCAGTCGGCCACATCAGCGCTTCCAGCGATTCCTCGTCCATGTCGGGCCAGCATGCCGTTGACCACGTCCACCGGCAGCGACACCTTCGACAGGAACTCGGTGGCCTTGGCGCCTGCTCAGAGAACTTGGTGTTGACGGCCGTCAGCACCGGGTTCTCGGGGTAGTCCACCACTTCAGGGTTGGCACAGTCCGCATCGGTCAGGCACTTGTGCTTGGCCTTGTCATAGGCGGGAACTTCAGCCGCACCAGATCCATCGAGGCCGACCACCGGGGTGGGCGACCAGTAGTAGAAGACGATGTTGCGCTTGCGCTTGTAGGCCGAGGTGAGCGCGCCTTCTGGGCAGCACCGGTGCCCGGCGAGAACAGGTTGAAGGCTTTCCGCCAGCTTCTTGTCGGCCTTGAAGATCTGGGTGGCGACCACCTGCAGCCCCAACCCGCCGGGCAGCCGTAGAAGCGGCCCTTTGCCGGGGTCCTCGCTGTCGGCAAACTCGTCCCTGAACTTGGGGCAGGTCCTCGATGGACTTCAGCTCCGGCAGGCGCTCGGCCACATAGCGTGGGATGTACCAGCCCTCGGCACTCCCAGTGAAGCCGTGCCCACGGCCTTGACCTTGCCGCTTGCCCTCGGCCTTGGCCCAGGGTTCAGCAATGCTGTTCTGCCAGATCTCGCTGTTCACCTCCAGATCGCCGCGTCCCAGCGCAGCCAGCGCCGGCAGGGTCTCGGTGGGCAGCACGTCGGTCTGGCAGCCATAGCCCTTTTTCCAGGATGCGTCGCTCGATCTCGGTCAGCACCAGGTTGGACTCCCAGTTCATGCCGCCGAAGGCACCGGATGGCTGACTTCGCAGCTCGGGAGCATCGGCGGCACGGGCCTGGCCGTCGCGCCCAGCAGCGTGGCGGCTCCCAGGGCAGCCACGGCCAGCAGGCGCCGGCAGGCCGCTGACGGGCGCGCGATGGGCCATGCCGGAGACGAGGCCGAAACGGCAGCGGGTGACAGCAGGTTGGGAAACGTGACATGATGGACTCTCTTCTGGATGGGAGGCTGACGATGCGTCCTGACGGACGAAGCGACGCCGACCTCTGACCGCCGCCCGTGCTGAGCGCGGGCAGAAAGGGACAGACCCGCCCGAATGAAGGCGGTCCATGCCCCTGCAATACCGGTGCAGGGTGAAGGGATACGGGATGTATCCAGGGAAAATGCCTGGGCCGAGGGCGCGGAAACAGCAGAAATCCCCCGAATGGGCGCCACGAGAGAGCTCCCTGCAGGAGCATGGACGCCCTGTCACGATCTGGCGCAGCGGATGAGCAGAAAAATACGCTGCAGCACCGCTCTGCCAGGGTGACATCTGCCCGGCACACGAAAAGAAAGGAACAGCCAAATGGCTGGATCGAATATTCCCCGGCAGAGGAATGATGAAATGGGATGATTGCCGGAAATTATCGTTGCATGACGGATGTCATTATATCAACCCTCGATCATGCAGATCACAAAGACCCCCATAGTGTGGCTTCAAACGTAGGCCCCAAAGAGATGTCGATTTATTTTCCAATCACCCGAAATCAAGCGCCACAAGTCGATCCACAGAAGGATGGGAACAAAATGCCTGGGCAACATTTTCACCCCACCATCTTCGGGTATTCCCCATGATTTCATGAGGTCTGAACAAGAATGGCGCCATCTGGCGCCATGTGAAAAGGAGAGGCTGCGAATGTTTCAGAACGCCCTCCGGGCCCCCTGCTTCAAACCGAGCTGGCCCTGCGTCTGGTGCAAGGCCGGGCCCGGTCAGTCACGCCGGATCAGTAGCCGTCCGGATTTCTTCTGCTGCCAGTTCCAGCTGTCGGCACATCTGCCGCAGGTCAGCGCTGCGCGCGCCAGCCCAGCAGCTCGGCCGCAAGCGACGGATCGGCGTAGCACTGCGCCACGTCGCCGGGGCGGCGATCGGACGATCTGGTACGGATGGGCCGTCCGCTGGCCTTCTCGAAGGCCTCTGACGAAGTCCAGCACCGAGTAGCCCTTGCCGGTCCCCAGGTTCACTGTCCAGGCGCCCTTGCCGGCCACCACCTTTCCAGCGCGGCCAGATGGCCCAGCGCCAGGTCCACCACGTGGATATAGTCGCGCACGCCGGTGCCATCATGCGTGGGGGTAGTCACCGCCGAACACCGAAAAGCTGCGGCTGCTTGCCCACCGCCACCTGGGTGACGAAGGGCATCAGGTTGTTGGGGATGCTGCGCGGATTCTCGCCAATGGCCCCGAGGCATGGGCGCCCACCGGGTTGAAGTAGCGCAGGATGCCGATCGACCACTCGGGCGAGGCCACCGCCAGATCATTGAGCATGTGCTCGATATAGCCACTTGGTGCGACCGTAGGGGCTGGTGGGGCCGGTGGGGAAGTCTCGCGGATGGGCACGCTGGCCGGGTCGCCGTAGACGGTGGCCGAGGAGCTGAACACCAGGCGGCGCGCCCTCGGCCTCTTCCAGGCATTCCAGCAGCACCACTGTCCCGCTGACGTTGTTGCCGTAATAGGCCAGCGGCTTGGGCCACCGACTCGCCCACGGCCTTGAAGCCGGCGAAGTGGATGGTGGCGTCGACCGGGCTACTGGGCCAGCAGGCGGCGCAGCGTGTCACGGTTGCCCGAATCGCCCTCCACCAGGGCGGGACGGCGGCCGGCAATCTCGGCAATGCGGTCCACCACCTGGGGCGAACTGTTGCTGAAGTCGTCGAGGATGACCACGTCATGGCCAGCGGCCAGCAGCTCCACGACGGTGTGGGAGCTGATGAACCGGCACCGCCGGTCACGAGGAGAGTCTGTTTTTCCATGGGAGGCTATTTTTCCAGATCACCCGCCCGCAACAGGCGGGCCGGACACCAGGCAGGGTTATCGGGTCCGCGCACGGATCTCGACGACACAGCACGAACCATGCCATAAACCACCCGGAAAGGCCATGGCACAGGCCACAGAAAACCGGTGCATGGTCTCCAGGCCTCGGGAGCCGGATCAGCCCCGCCAGGGTCAGATCAGCCCCAGGAACTCGCGCCGCAGGCTGGCATTGCGCAGGAAGGCGCCCCGCATGACGGACGACGTCATCTGGCTCGTCCTTCACGCCGCGCCAGTGCATGCAGAAGTGGTCGGCCTTCATCACCACCGCCAGGCCATCCGGCAGCAGGCGCCGCTCCAGCTCGTCGGCCAGTGTCTTCACGGCTTCTTCCTGGATCTGCGGCCGACTCTACGATCCAGTCAGCCAGCCGCGCATACTTGGACAGACCGATGAGGTTGGAGTCGGCATTGGGCAGCACCCCGATCCACAACCGGCCCATGATGGGGCAGAAGTGGTGCGAACAGGCCGAGCGCACGGTGATGGGCCCCACCACCAGCAGCTCGTTGAGCTTCGACGTTGGGGAACTCGGTCATGGCCGGCGCCTTGCGGTAGCGGCCAGCAAACACCTCGTTCAGGTACATGCGCGCCACGCGCCGTGCCGTGTCCTGCGTGTTGTGGTCCGACTCGGTGTCGATGACCAGCGATTCCAGCAGCGCCTGCATCCGCTCTGCCACCTCGTCCTGCAGCGCGTCCAGCTCGGCCTCGTCGTGGATGAAGTCGGCAATGTTGTCATTGGCGTGGGCGCCGGTTGGCAAACTGCAGCTTTTCACGGATGGCGACCGACAGCGGCCGACCTCGGGCGAGTGCGTCAGCGCTCTCAGCCCCCTGACGCGCCCTGCACCGGCAGAAGATGCCCCTGCGCCCCCGCAATGCCCAGTGCCTGCGCGGGCGACGCGGATCCGCCCTCGGCCGTGGCAGGCCAGCCTCGGCCTGGACGGCGCCCTCGAGGTACTCGGCAGCGAACCTTCCTGGCTCATGGCAGACGCCACGCCCTGGCGTTCCGCTCGAGGGACTGTCGGCATCCATCTGCAGATCCCTGCTGATCGAACAGATGGCCGCCGCGCTTCATCTTGGTGAGCAGGTAGCGCTGGTTGTGGGCATTGACCCTGCCCTTGACCCTCTTCACGCTCCACCACGTCGATGCCGGCGTCACGCAGTGCGGCAATCTTGGCCGGGTTGTTGGTCAGCAGGTTGATGTGCGTGCAGCCCAGCGACTTCAGCATGGCAGCCGCCACTCGAAGTGGCGCTCGTCCATCCGGAAGCCCAGCGCGTGGTTGGCATCCAGGGTGTCCAGTCCCCGCATCCCTGCCGCCGGTAGGCACGCAGCTTGTTGGCAATGCCGATGCCCCGCCCTTCCTGCGACAGGTACAGCACGATGCCGCCGCCGTCCTTCGCCAGCTGCTGCACCGTGCCACGCAGCTGATCGCCGCAGTCACAAACGCAGGCTGCCAAAGAGATCGCCCGTCAGGCACGAGGAATGCAGCCGGACCCGCACCGGCTCCTTGCCGTTGAAGTCCGGATTGCCGACGATGACGGCAACATGCTCGAAGTCGCTGTCCTTCTCGCGGAAGACCACGAAGCGGCTGTCGATGGCGTGATCACCATCAGCACGTCCGGCGAACCCGCCCGACTGGGCGGCATCGCTAACGGCACCGACCGGCTGTGTCCCATCTCCCGGGCTGCAGCCGCTCGATCGGCCGCCCAGGCACCGGCCAGCGGCACCGGGCGCATCGCTGACCTGCTCCAGCTGGACGGGGCGGGTAGCCACGAAGGCCTGTACTCGCGCCGGGTCGACATGCATCAGACCGGCGTCCAGCAAGGCACGTGCATCCTCCGAAAAACAATTGGCAGCAGACCACCGCCGGCGCCAGACGGGCCTCACGAGCCAGTGCCAGCGCCTCACGGGCCAACGGCAAGGGCGGATTGACCCCTGTGGCATCGTCCGCTGCCCCATCGTCATCAGGGCCTCGCCGGCTCGGTCTTCTGCCCGGCGCCCCCAGTCCGAAGCATGGGGTCCCCGGCCAGGGACATCACGCGGTAGCGCAACGCCAGCGCCGCCTCGCGTGGATCGCGCCCTCCAGACCGGCACAGGCCCGGATCCATGACAGCCTCGAGATTGGGGGACTGCATGCGTCATGAGCAGCTCGAAAGGCTGCTCGAAATCCTGGCGTTCCAGATTGCTCCTCCTGGGGCAGCAGATTCGACCAGCCTTCCCTGTCGCGCCAGCGTCTCGATCCGCTGCCCGGACAGCAGCAAGTCGAAAGCCCAGCTCCCCAGCCCCCCGCAACCGCTCCCCAGCCTTCAGGGCGTCAGCGTCTCCACTGCCGCAAACAGCCAGACGCTGAGGGGCCCCTGAACCCTTTCGGCAGCAGGCTGTCAATGCTGCTGGCATCGACCATCAGAAGAGGCCGCCCCTCGCCGTAGTTCGGTCACCGCGCGGTCAACGTGGATGGAGAGCCGCTGGCGCCGCCAGTCGGACAGGAAAGAAGAGTCTTGCGTGTGCATCCGACGATCGTGCAGAGTGTTTGGCCGGATTCTCTGCGCCAGGTACGCGCCACGACACAGTCGTCGGCATCGACGACATCCGTCTCAGGACAAGATGCATCCTCCCTGAAAATCAAGCCTGAGCTGACAATGGTCGCCAACCGTTGCGCATTCTGCGAAACCGCTGCAAACAATAGGGCCCACGGTCAACCCCTTCACGGCATCAGGTCATGCTTGCAAGCTGACCTCATCCCGGGAAAAATTGCCAGCGGCCGGTTTGAGGATTCCAATACGAATCGTTACCATTGCGCGGCACATTCCAGAACAGCTGCCCGGTAGCGCGCAATGCCCGGAACGCCTCGACACCGTCCGTCCGAACGCGCCTGCATCCGCATCCTGCTGGTTTTCCGGCAAGTCCCAGGAGCACGCCTGTTCGGGTCGTGCTCTGTTCGCTCTCTTGCCCCGCATGGGTTCCACCCGGAGACAGCCCCCTGCCTTGCCCTGAGCACGTCGCCCTGATGGGCCGGGCCAGTCTCTCGGCCCAGGTGACGGGCATCGGTCGACCCATGCCGTTTTCCCAGCAACCTCCATCCGCCTCGTGTGAAACCACCGTCCTCCCTCCGTCGGCTCCGGGCGCCTCCTCGCAGGCTCCCCAGACAGCTGACCGCGCGAGGCCCGCGCCGTGGATCTGGAATCAGCCCTCGCGCTGGACCGTCCCCACCGCGCTGGCATTACGCTGCCCGCCTTCGGCGGGGTCCTGTTGCTGCACGCACTGCTGTACGGCATCAGCATCACCGACGACGTGCTGCAGGCTGCCAGTGGCGACGATCAGCCCGTCTATAGTCGAGCTGGTCAACGCGCCGCCCCAGCCGCCCGTCATTCCTGAGCCCACTGCACCCCGCCGCCGCTCCTGGGAACCTGAGCCCGAACCTGAGCTGGAGCCCGAACCGGTCGTGGCCGAGCCACCCGCCGGCGCCTGAGCCTGCGCCGGTCTACGAGGTGCCCAAGCCGAAACCCAAACCGAAACCCAAGCTCAAGCCCAAACTGCAAGCCGAAACCCATGAGCCGCCGCCGCCCAAGCCTGCCCCCGAGCCGCCCCTGGCCGAGCCGCGGCGCCTCGCCAACCTGCCTCCGGGACCGCCCACGCCTCCCGTGCAGGGGCGAGCCGAATGCGCCGGCCGGTGCCACGCCGCAACAGGCTCCGGCACGCAGGGTCCCGCTCGGCCCGCCACCGGTGCTGGGTTCCTCGCAGATCACCCACATCCGCCAGCCCAAGCCCGTGTACCTGGCGTTTTTCCACGCGCGCCGGCGAGACCGGCAAGGTCATGCTGCGCGTGCTGGTCGACGGAATGGCCGCCCCAAGGAGGTGAAGCTCGAAAAACTCTCGGCTCTGACCGCCTGGACAAGGCCGCCATCGATGCAGCCCGCAATGCCCTCCTCCTCACCCCACAAGGAAAATGGCAAGTCGCGTGAAGCCTACGTGCTGATGCCAATCGTCTTCGAACTGGAGAACTGAACGAACGATACCCCCACCCTCGGCTTCGCCGCACTTCCTGGCGCAGGGCGACTTTGTCAGCAAGGCGCTGCTGGTCATCCTGCTGGGCATGTCCGTGGTGTCCTGGACGCTGATCCTCGTCAAGGGCATCACCCATTTCATCTCGCAGCTCGCGCGCCGAGCGCTTCCTGAAGATAGTTCTGGGAAGCCCCGTCCATGCAGGCCGTGGCCAAGGACATCGCCGCCCATGGCGTGCATGACCCGTTCTCGCGCGTCACCGCCAACGCCCTGCAGGCCATCCAGCACTGATGCCCGCACGGCTCCGTCCAACCGCATGGCGGACGCCGGCACCGCAGCCGACCTGCTGACCCGCACCATCAAGAAGGTGCTGGACGAGAGAGACCGTGCGTCTGGAGAACGGCCTGTCGGTGCTGGCCACCGTGGGCGCCACCGCCCCTTCTTCGGGCCCTGTTCGGTACCGTCTGGGGTGTATCATGCCCTGGTCAACATCGGTCTGAGCGGCCCGGCTCGCCGGACAAGGTGGCCGGCCCCGTGGGTGAGGCGCTGATCATGACCGGCCTGGGCCTGGCCGTGGCACCCTGCCGGCAGTCATCGGCTTCAACTGGCTCACCCGCCGCAACCGGGTGCTGACGGCGCGTCTCGACGCCTTCGCCTTCGAGCTGTTCACCTTCCCGTCTTCCGGCAAGACGCTGAGCGGCCACACGCACGTCGACAACAGCAAGCCGCAGCAGGCCGCCTGAGCAAGCCCGTCATTCCAGTTCCAGGGGCGCCAGCCGCCACGGCGGCGCCCCTCACCGAAGGATCGATCCACCATGGCCTTTGCCAGTTTTGATTCCAAAGAACAGCAACACCCCGATGGGCGAGATCAACATGGTTCCGCTCATCGACGTGATGCTGGTGCTGCTGGTGATCTTCATCGTCACCGCGCCGCTGCTGACCAATCCTCGGTCAGGCTTGAGCTGCCGCGCGCCACCACCAACCCCACTGAGAATCAAGCCCACCACGATCGAGTTCTCGATCGATGCCGACGGCAACCTCTACTGGGGACATGACCAGATCAGCCGCGAGGAGGCCGCCGAGCGCTTCAAGAAGGCCAGCACCGAGGAGCCGCAACCCAACGTTCACCTGCGCGCCGACGAGAACACGCCCCTATCGCTACGTGGCACAGACCATCGTCGATGCCTCCAAGGCCGGCTCTCTCGAAAGTGGGCTTCATCACCCAGCCCGAAAGACGAGGCCAAGTAACCCTCTTCGTTCCTCGCCCGTACAGCCCCCATGCAGTGAACCCTTCGCCCTGACACCCTGACCGCTGCCGACACGCACGCCTGCTGGCAACTGGAGCCAGGCACTGCGCTGGCCTCACCGCGAGGCTCGACTGGCAGCAGTTCATCAGCTGGGCGAAGGCACATGGCGCAGCCTCTGGCCGTGCGTGCCGATGGGCAACTGATCGGCTGCGGGCTGGCCCTGGCAATGGGGACACGAACAGGGCAGCATCGGCATGGTCATCGTCGACGATGCCCGGCAACGTCGTGGCATCGGCAAGCAGCCTTCAGGGCCTGCTGCAGGCCCTGGAAGGCCGTGACGTGATGCTGCAGGCCACCGCCCAGGGAAGGCCGCTGTATGAATCGCTGGGCTTTTGCGCCATCGGCCATGCCCGACAGTTTCCACGGGCACCGGCAGCCTCCGCAGAAAGCCGCGCCCACGTCCTCCTCGCGACCGACGAGCTGACCCGGCTACTGCAACCGCAGGACCTGCCCTGCCCTGCTGGCTCTACGACCAGCGTGAACGCGGCCTGACGCGCCCAGCACTGCTGCAGGCCTCTGCTGCGCAGCAGATGGATGCCGATGAACGCTGTGCCGTGAGCGTGGACGCGCACGGGCCGCCATGCGTGGCTACGGCATCCCTGCGCCGCTTCGGGACGCGGCTGGGTGGTGGGCCCCTCTGCTGGCCGATGGCGCAGACCGCGCCGTGGCGCTGGTGAAAGCGGCTCACCCAGGAGCGTGACAGGCGATTTCGTCCGCATCGACCTGGCGGCGGACACGCGCGCCTGTCCAGCCAGCCACAGCCACAGCCACGCCTCAGGCTCAGGCTCAGGCTCAGGCTCAGGCTCAGGCTCAGGCTCAGGCTCAGGCTCAGGCTCAGGCCAGCGCATGATCGCCCATCCGCCCAGGGACCATGGCCATGACGCCGACATCCTGGCCGACTGGCTGCAGGCCCATGGCTCTGGCGCTGGTGGATCAGCCCACCACGATGATCCGGCTGGCCGCCCGCCGGTCAGACACCGATGCCCTGCAGGCAACGGGCCGCAGAACGCGCCACAAGCACGCACCGCCACCGTCTGTGCCCCTGGCAGCACAGGCGCTAGGGCTGATCTATTAACTGCAGCGTCGGCGCAGCCTGCAGTGACGCCGGCTGATCCCAGCCTCCGCAAGACAGGCAACCGCCCCATCCCTATCGGACTGCTGCCCGTCAGACGCCGATTGACAGACGCCTGCGTGGCACAGATTGTCGACACCTCTGACAGAGCAACACTGTTCGTACGAGCCATGCTTTGACCGAGGCCGGAGAATTCCGGACTCTTCGCCCCTTTCAGGTAAACCCTAGCATCTCGAGATGGTCATATCCGACAACAAACATCACATTGATTACTATACGCAATCATGGGAAATGACGAGTTTCATCTCGTCTTCCATCACGCTACGATCAGACGGCTCCCATTCCTGAAGCCTGGCCGAGCTCTGTAGCCTCGGCCCCGTAGCTGCCTCCCCCGCGCCGGAACCTGCCCGGCATCCCCTCCACCCCTCTTGTCAGTTCAAATCATGGCAAAAACCGTTTCGTTCTCCAAAAACCGTGCTGGCGGCCGTCGTCGCTGCGCTGTCGATGGGTGCCGCCCAGGCTGCCCAGAAGGAAGTGACCGATGTCCAGGGCCGCAAGGTCAAGATCGAATCGCCGGCCAAGCGCGTGCTGCTGGGCTTCTACTTGAGGACTACATGGCCGTCGGCACCGAGAAGGCCTTCGACAAGGTGGTCGGCATCTCGCGCGAGGCCTGAAGGCTGGCGTCCGGCCAACTGGGCGCTGCACACCGCCCATCGCCCGTCGCTGAAGGACCCGCCCGACGCGGTGAGGTGGAAGCGCAGAGCTTCTCGTCGAGAAGACCCCTCGGCGCTGCGCCCGGACGTGATCGTGCTGGCCAAGTGGCAGCACTCTGGGCCTGGGGCCTGACGTGATCGTCTGGAACAGTCGGCATTCCCATCGTCGTGGTGGACTACAACGACCAGGACCCTGAAGAACCACGTGGCCAGCACGCTGCTCCTTGGCGAGATCACGGGTCAGCAGGCCCGTGCCAAGAAGATCGCCCACGAGTACAAGGAAGCCGTCGAGACCACTCACCCACCGCATCGCCAAGGCCGGCAAGGCCAAGCCGAAGGTCTATGTCGAGTTCGGCAACAAGGGACCGAGCGAGTACAGCTCGTACGGCAAGAAATACATGGGGTCCGATGATCACCACCGCCGGCGGCGAGAACATCGCAGCGCCGTTCGTGGAGTACTGGGGCCCGCTGAACCCCGAGCAGATCATCGCCTCCCGGCCCGACGTCATCCTGATCTCCGGCACCGAGTCCAAGAAGAACCCCAACGCCATGCTGATGGGCGAAGGCGTGACAAGGCCGAAGCGCAGAAACGCCTGGAAGGCTACGCCAAGCGTCCGGCTGGGGCAGCCTGCCGGCCACTCGGCGACAAGCGCATCTACGGCGTGTACCAGGGCGCCTCGCGCAGCATCACCGACTACCCGTCGATCCAGTACATCGCCAAGGGTGGCCTACCCCGAGCTGTTCAAGGACATCGATCCGCAGGCCAACTACATCAGCTTCTACAAGCGCTACCTGCCGGTCACGCCCAACGGCACGTTCTATACGGGCCTGAAAGACGCCAAGTGATCGCATGAACGCCCTTCCCCGCCAATCCGTCTGGGGAAACTGCAGCAGGCTCTGGCCGTCCAGCGCCGGCGTGAATCTCGCCGGCTGCTCTGGATGGGCATCCTGCTGCTGGTTCTCCTGGGCACCGTGCTGGCCGACATCTTCACCGGCCCGTCACTGCTGCCCTTCCGGGAAGTCATCGACATCCTGATGCACCCGCCCTTCCCGGCGCGCTGGGCTTTTGACTCACTCTGATGCGGCCGACGGCCCCGTCACCACCGTCCGGGGACTCCGCCGCCGGTGGCGCTGATGGCCATCGTGTCGGCGCAGCCCTGGGCCTGGGCGGCGCCGAGATGCAGACGCTGCTGGATCAACCCGCTGGCCAGCCCCTACACGTCTGGCCTGGCGGCCGCGGCCGGTCTGGGCGCCGCGCCTGGCCTGCACGCCGACGCCATCGGCATCTCCATCGACCCGCTGATCAGCGTGCCCCGCGCATTCCTGATGTGCATGCTGGCCGCCTCGGTGCTGTTCGGCATTGCCATGTTCCGCCAGGTCAACGCCCAGACGCTGATCCTCGCGGGCATCGCACCGCTGTTCCTGTTCCAGTCGCTGATGTCCATGCTGCAGTTCATGTCGTCCCCCGAACTGAACCAGCAGATCATCTTCTGGCTGCTTCGGCAGCCTGCAGCGCAGCTCCCTGGTGGTCGCTGGCCATCACCGGCACGGTCACCGTGGTGTGCACCATCCTGCCGATGGCCGATGCCCGGAAGCTGACCGCCCTGCGCCCAAGCGAGGCCCGTGCGCGCAGTCTGGGCGTGGACGTGGCCAAGCTGCGACTCAAGACGCTCGTCCTGGTCGCACTGCTCACCTCCACCGCCATCAGCTTCGTCGGCGTCATCGGCTTCATCGGCCTGGTGGCCCCGCACATCGCCCGCATGCTGCTGGGCGAGGACCCACGCGCTCTCATCCCGCTGTCCATGCTGTGCGGCGCCGTCATGCTGTCGGCCGCCTCGGTGCTGTCCAAGATCATCGTTCCCGGGGCGCTGTTCCCGGTCGGCGTGGTCACGGCCATCATCGGTGTGCCCTTCTTCTTCTGGCTGATCCTGGGATGGAGGCGCGGTCATGCTTGAAGTCGAGAACCTCCACCTGCATGCCGGCACGCACCCGGTGGCCTGCGGCTACTCGGTGCAGTTCCACCCCGGCGAGGTCACGGCCATCATCGGCCCCAACGGCTGCGGCAAGACCAGCCTGATGCGCGCCCTCTTCGGCGAGCTGCATCCCAGCGCCGGCCACATCCGCCTCAACGGTGACGACCAGCGCGAGCAGCGGCTGCCCGTCTGGCGCCAGCGCTTCGGCCATGCCGCAGGACACCCGGCTGGACCTGATCTTCCACCCTGGAGGTGGTGATGCTAGGCCGACTGGACCGTCTGGGCATGCGGGTCGACGACGACACCGTGCTGGCGGCGCTGAACGCGCTGGAAGCCGTGGGCCTGCTGCACATTGCCGAGCGGCCCATCTACGCGCTCAGCGGCGGCCAGCGGCAGATGGCGCTGTTTGCCCAGGTGCTGCTGCGCTCGCCCGAAGTGATGATGCTGGACGAGCCCTGTCAGCGCGCTGGACATGCGCCACCAGGTGGTGCTGATGGACCACCCGCACAAGCAGACCCGCGCGCACAACTGGATCACTGTCACCATCCTGCACGACCTGAACCTGGCGGCGCAGTACGCCGACCGGCTGGTGGTGCTGGACAAGGGCAAGCTGCAGGCCCACGGGCCACCGGCCGAGGTCATCACGGCCGAGCTGATCCAGCGCCTGTACGACGTGCCGGTGGACGTGCAGATCGACCGCTTCGGCCATCCGCACGTGCGCACCATCCGCTACCAGGCTGAAGACGACGCTGTGCCCCCGGCAGCCGCCCAGGGTCACGGCCCGCATCGCCAGCTGACTTTTGCCCTCAGCCCCGTCCGGCAGACCCAGCGTCAGCCGGACGCTCCGACCTCTCCCTGCCCGTGCATGCGCTGTACGGGCCCTCCTCACCGGAAACCCCGATCGCGAAAAAGACCCTGACCGCCCTGGCTGCCTCTGCGGCACTGCTGATGCTGACAACCCCGCCCACGCCGCCGAGCACGTCGTGAAGATGCTCAACAACGGCAAGGAAGGCGGCATGGTGTTCGAGCCCGCCTACCTCAAGCGTGGACGTGGGCGACACCGTCATCTTCGAACCCACCAACTCGGGCCACCAGGTCCGTTCGCTGGCCGTTCCCCGAGGGCATCACCCCCCGGAAGAGCGAGCTGGACAAGCCCTTCACGCTGAAGGTGGACAAGGAAGGCCTCTACTTTACGATCTGCCCCCGCACCTGATGATGGCTCATGATCGGCATCATCCAGGCCGGGCAAGGCCACCAACCGCGAGGCCGTGGAAAAAGCCTTCAAGGCCAACCGCGGCCGCATGATGATGAACGGCAAGCGGGCCGACAAGCTGCTGGAAGCGATCCAGTAAGCCCTGATCAGCGCCGCCGGGCCGGACGTGCCCGGTCCTGGCGCTCCTCGGGTCGGCCGCCCCTGCGCTCCGGGACGGCCCGCTGACCTGAGCATCCCCCGCGGCGGCAGCCTCGGACGGCCGCGCTCTGGGACGGCTGTGCCTGATGGTCGGGCCTGGGGCGCGCGATCCCGTCCGCACCCTGCCCCGACGTTTCCATCCACCAGCCCGACCGGGCGTCCTGCCCCAGCAGCTGCCACAGCACGGGCATGGCTTCCTGCATCCCGGCCGCCAGCGTGAAGGGCGGATTGATGACAAAGACACCGCCGCCATAAAGCCCGTAACCATCCTCGGGCGGCGCGCCCACCTGCAGGCGCACATCCAGCCAGTCGGTCACGCCCGGCAGCCCGGGCAGCTGATCCAGCAGCAGCATCAGCTCGCGCCGACGCACCAGCGGATACCACAGCATCATCGTGCCCGTGGCAAAGCGCTCCAGCGCTCCATCAGTGTGCGACGTGCCTCGCGTAGTCCCGCTTTGTCCTCGTAGGAGGGGTCGATGACCACCAGCCCCCGGCGCGAGACGGGCGGCAGCAGCGCCTTCAGCCCGGCAAAGCCATCCTCGCCAAAGACCTGACCTGCCGCCGATGCGCAGCCTCCAGGTTGTCGTGCAGGACCTGGATTTCGGTCGGTGCGCCTCGAAGCAGCGCAGGCGGTCCTGCGGGCGCATCAGCTGCAGCGCCAGCCAGGGCGAGTCCCGGATACCAGCGGGGCAACCGCCCGTGGGCTGAGCAGCACGTCGGGCTGCAGGGCGGCTTTCGCACCGCCGGCGGACATCTCGGCCGCAACGGCGTCACGCGGCTGCATCCCCCGACGTCCCTGCACCAGCCGACTCCCTTCGCTGAGCGGCACGCCTCGCGGGTGGCCTCCCTCCTGCTCGGCGTCGAAGCGCGCCACCGTCACGATAGTCGGCCAGCAGCGCCGGCAGCTTCCGGCCCGCCACAGCGCCTCGATGCCACTGCGGTATTCGGCGTTCTTGCGCGTCTGGGCAGCATCCAGCCGGTAGCGCCCCGCACCGGCGTGCGTGTCGAAGACCCAGAACGACTTGTCCTTCAGGGCCAGGTGGCGCAGGATGGCCACCAGGATGGCGTGCTTGAGCACATCGGCATGGTTGCCGACATGAAAGGCGTGGCGATAACTGAACATGGGCGCGGCGATCCGGAAAGGGACGACGAAAGCTCGTCGGCCCCCAATGATCGCATCGGGCGTCACTGCTCGTCTCCCGGGCTTCACGATGGTTCGCACGCGCCAGACGGACGACCACCACACCGGCAGGCGGTGCCGCAGGGCGGCGGGTGCCACACCCGGGCGCGATGCCGTGAGCCGCGAGCCCCTCGATGCGGCCGCCGGCCCTCACGGTTGATCTCGACGCGCGGACGCGCGGGGTCGACGGCTGGCTGGCGCCAGGTGCGCATCGGCGCCCCTTCGCCCTCCGGACGACGGACCGATCCATGCCATCGGCCTGACGGACCACCGCGGGTCTGACATTGCCGCGCACCGGCTTGCGGCCGCTGGCCTGGCACTTCCGCCGCGCTTCTGCGCATCGCATCACGCCGCTGACCGCATGGTGATAGAGCGCCACATCGCCGCTGCGGGTCCGCAGCAGCAGTGTTGGAATCGAAGGAGCGAATCTGCCCGGCAGGCAGGTGCCGGCGACCAGATAGACATCCACCCAGGTGCGCGCCCGGCGCAGGCTGTTGAGCGTGGAGAACCGCTGGTTGATCAGGGGCGAATCCGGAAGACGGCCCTCGGCCGTTCCGGACGGGGACTGGCTGGATGAAGGCGCCGCCTTCGGCGGCCGTCGTGGCCTGCGCGACCGGCTCCGGTGCCGCTGATTCCGCGTTCAGTTCGGCTGCATCACTTCCGCTCACAGACTCTCCATCGATCAATATCACATGCGGGATTATTCCTTCATTATCAGCCCGATCCGTGCCACAGGGCAAACCCCAGCCCCTCGTATCCCACGATCGCCGCGAGGCGCTTTCTTCGGCAACATTTCGCACCATCGGGACAACATCCTGCCCTTCGCGTCATCCCCGGTGGCACGCCATGCCGGGACCATCCATGCGTCATCTGCGGGGAAACCAGCCCCAGCCCCCGGAGCGGCCCGCCTGCTGCTCACGAGAAACGCATCGCAGCATACAGGAGACCCGCCATGACCCCCTAACCCCATCGATGACCCCACCCTGATTGCCGAATCGCCCCCACCGGCAAAGCTCGCGCGCCGTCATCAACCTGGCGATGCGCTGGCGCGGCAGCAGCCCGACAGCGACGAGCCTGCTGGCGTCTCGGTCGACCTGGCCCGTGCCTCGCCCGCCTGCTGGGTCTGGACCTGGAACTGATCCTCGTGAAAGTGGCGGCCGAGGCCGTGGCCGCCGTCACCGAGGAACGGCCGACATCGGGCTTCCTTTTCGCCATCGACCTCGGGCCGTGGCGCTGGCATTGCCTTCACCGCCCCACGTGCCTCACTCGAAGGCGCCTACCTGGTGCGCAACATGACTCGCCGCTCACCGACAACGCCCAGGTCGACGCGCCCGGCCGCGACATCGTGGTCGGCAAGGGCAGCGCCCACGATCCCCACCTCAGCCGCCACATCCAGCATGCCAGCCTGCGTGCGCGCGCGTCGTCCCAGGCCGTGGTCGACACCTTCCCGTCAGGCAACCACCAGGTGGCCGCCGGCGTGCGCCAGCAGCTGGAAGCCGACGCCGCCTGTGTGCCCGGCCTGCGCCCCGCTGCCCGGCCGCTTCATGGTCATCGAACAGGCCATGCGGCCTGCCCCGCAGCCGCAGCGCCCGTGCCGAAGCGCCTGCCGCAGCTTCGTCGAGCACGCTAAGGCCAGTGGCGACGTGGCGGCCGCCCTGCAGCGCAACCACGTCCAGGGCGTCTCCGTGGCCTGCGCCGGCCCGCGGCTGCAGTCTCCCATGTCGCGATCGCATCTCCCCGCCATCGAACGCCCCGTCAGCCGGCCCTCCCCCAGCTCCGTCCTCGGCATCCCTGTCATCTGCATCTCATGGCGGAGGCGGAGGCGAGGCGGAGGCGATGGCAGGATGCCGGTGTCAGTCACGGCTGAGACAAAATCGAACAGATCCATGCCCCTGGTTGCCGCCAATTGACAGCCGGCCGGGGCAGCAGGTATGCTTCGCGCCGGACGGTTCCATTCGGCAAAAACCCTGATACACCATCGCCATTCATCAAGAATGGCCAATTTGCGCATACCATTGAGGGTTTCTACTGAAAAACGGCTCACTGACGGGCTGGCCCCTGCCCGGTCGGCCCCTCTCACAGGCCATCCCGCACGCCGCCGCCCGTCCCAAGGACTGACATGACCGAGTTCGTTCCCCAAAACAGCTACACCAAAGAAGAACTGATCGCCTGCGGCAAGGGCCAGCTGTTCGGCCCCGGCAATGCCCGGCTGCCCCTGCCCAACATGCTGATGGTCGACCGCATCGTCGAGATCAACCGCGACGGCGGCAGGTACGGCCGCGGCGAGATCATCGCCGAGCTGGACATCACCCCCGACCTGTGGTTCTTCGGCTGCCACTTCGAAAGCGACCCCGTCATGCCGGGCTGTCTGGGCCTCGACGCCATGTGGCAGCTGGTCGGCTTCTTCCTGGGCTGGACCGGTGCCCCTGGCCGGGCGTCGCGCCCTGCTGCGGCGAGGTCAAGTTCAGTGGCCAGGTGCCGCCCAAGCACCGCAAGATCACCCTATCACATCCACATGAAGCGCGTGATGAACGGCAAGTTGGTGCTGGGCATCGCCGATGCGAGATGAGCGTGGACGGCCGCAAGATCTACGAAGGCAACGGTCTGCGCGTGGGTCTGTTCACCAGCACGGACGACTTCTGAACCTCCGTGCCCAGGAACCCCGCCCATCGCCCGTCACGCAAGCATCCGGGAGCCAAAGCATGAAACGAGTCGTCGTCACCGGTATAGGCATCGTCTCCAGTCTGGGCAACAACCGCCAGGAGGTCCTGGCATCGTTGCGCGCACTGATCGGGCATCACCTTCGACCCCGTCTATCGGGACATGGGAGCTGCGCTCCCAGGTTGCCGGGCAACATTGCCCTCGATCCTCAAGGAGCACATCGATCGCAAGATCCTGCGCTTCATGGGACCGGCAGCCGCCTACTCCTACATCGCCCTGCAGGAGGCCATCGCCCAGTCCGGGCTCACCCCGAACAGGTCTCCAACCTGCGCACCGGCATCGTCGCCGGCAGCGGCGGCGCCTCGTCGTCGTCGCAGGTGGAGCTGGCCGACGCTGCGGGCCAGCGGCATCAAGCGCGGGCCCTCACGGCGTCACCAAGTGCATGGGCTCCACCGTCTCGGCCTGCCTGGCCACGCCCTTCCAGATCAAGGGCGTCAACTACTCCATCAGCTCGGCCTGTTCCACCAGCGCCCACTGCATCGGCAACGCTGCCGAGCTCATCCAGCTGGGCAAGCAGGACATCGTCTTTGCCGGTGGCGGCGAAGAAGTCTCGTGGCAGATGAGCATGCTCTTCGACGGCATGGGCGCCATGTCCTCGCGCTACAACGACACCCGGAACTGGCCAGCTGCGCCTACGACGCCGACCGTGACGGTTTCGTCATCTCCGGCGGCGGCAGCATGCTGGTGCTGGAAGAGTACGAGCACGCCAAGGCCCGTGGTGCCAACATCCTGTGCGAGCTCACCGGCTATGGCGCCACCTCCGATGGCTACGATATGGTCCAGCCCTCCGGCGAAGGCGCAGTGCGCTGCATGCAGATGGCTCCCGCCCAGCACGGCGGCAAGATCGACTACATCAACGCCCACGGCACCTCCACCCCGGTGGGGACACCCGGAGCCGGAAGCGATCCGCACCACCTTCGCCAACGGCGACATCCCGCTCATCAGCTCCACCAAGTCGCTATCGGGCCATGCCCTGAGGGCCGCCGGCTCCAACGAAGCCATCTACTCCATCCTGATGATGCAGGGACTGCTTCGTCTGCGGCAGCGCCAACATCCAGAAGCTCGACGAGAAGGCCGAGGGCATGCCCATCCTGCGCGAGAACCGCGACATGAAGCTCGACGCCATCATGTCCAACAGCTTCGGGCTTCGGCGGCACCAACGCCACCCTCATCTTCAGCTGGTCTGACCCGCCGGGGTCGGGCCCCAGGTTTCCCTCCCGGTCCCCGCTGCCGGGATGGCGGCCGACCGGGCTATCACTGTCATCCTCAGGAGAATCTCTACATGGCTTACACCCTGCCCAAGCTTGGCTATGCCTACGACGCGCTCGAGCCGCACATCGACGCGCAGACGATGGAAATCCACCATACCAAGCATCACCAGACCTACGTCAACAACCTGAACGCCGCCCTGGAAGGCGCTGGTCTCGCCCACCGACGAGCCCGTCGAGAAGCTGATCACCCGCCTGGACAGCCTGCCGGAAGCCATCCGCGGCGCCGTGCGCAACAACGGTGGCGGCCACGCCAACCACACGCCTGTTCTGGACCGTCATGGCCCCCAACAAGGGTGGCAAGCCCACGGGCGCCCTGGCCAGCGCCATCGACCGTGACCTGGGCGGCTTCGACGCCTCAAGGACGCCTTCACCAAGGCTGCCCTCACCCGCTTCGGCAGCGGCTGGGCCTGGCTGTCGGTCAGCCCCGAAGGCAAGCTGGTGGTCGAAAGCTCGGCCAACCAGGACAGCCCGCTGATGGGCAGGCTGCTGGCGCCAGCGGCTAAACACCCCGTGCTGGGCCTGACGTGTGGGAACACGCCTACTACCCTGCACTACCAGAACCGTCGCCCTGACTACATCGCGGCCTTCTACAACGTCGTCAACTGGGACGAAGTGGCCCGTCGCTTCGACGCCGCCAAAGGCCTGATCCGGCCTGCCCGGCGGCGGGCGCCTCCTGCCGCCGCGGCCTCTGGGCGCAAGCCGCCCATCCCCGGGCATCGGTTTCCCATCGCCCCACCAACCCGCCTTCCGGCGGGTCGCCCTGACTTTTGCCCCGACGCCACGGACATGAAATGCCCCTCATGAAACGCCTTCCATCAGGATTTTTCAGCCCGACTGTCCAATACCAGTTGCGCGCCAATCACCAGGACAAATTCCGGCATCAATAAAACAGCAAAAAGCAGGCACAACTGAAGAGCAAAAACATGGAAAAACCAGAAGACCGGACAACAGCTCAGAAAAGGCATGAAACACAAGACAGAAAAAGCCCCATCGATAAAAACAAGCACCATTCGCCCCTGAAAAACAAGCCGTTCATTCCCAGGCATGACACCGCATGACACATGCCGCCGCAGAACAACAAAAACAGCCTGAAAGACAGAGCCCCAACAGAACGTCCGCCACCTTCCGTCACCCCCCATTTTCCATCGATCGATTGCCTCGAAAAAGCGTTCCTTTCACGCTGAAAACGGCCGCCGAAAATTCGGCTCCTCAAGGAGAAAAACCGACACAATGAAAAATCCGCTGGCCGAGGGCTGAAACGCATTGTCACCATCACGCGATCGTGACATCGGCATGAATGGTAGTTGCAAGCCTCACTACCCGACATGAGCGATGCGGTTTCAAGGGCTCTCGCAGGCGGTTCACGTTCGGACAACCGCCCGTGTTCCTGCAGATCCGGAAAGCGCCATGGATTCGCCCCCGGCAAACCTCAGGAGGACGGGCATACGGCAGGCGTGGCCTGCACCCTGCACAGAGGGCTCAGATGAGCGGCAATCAGAAACAGGTCAAGCGTTCCCGGAAGCAAACAGTCCGTGCAAAGCGGCACGCTCTGCGTTGGACAGCGCCACTGCTGGGGGTCTATGCACTGGGCGCCCCCATGGCTGGGCCGACACACTGGACGCCACCGCGCTGGAATCCAACCGCACCGACCTGCAGCGCGCCATCCTGCCCACGGCACCGGCCGGAATCATGCAGGACATCGTGCCGGTCGAGCCGCTGAAGGACGGCATCGCCCGCATCACGGTCGAGGGCGGACCGCAACAACGTGCCCGCCGATGGTCAGAGCCCCGTGAAGCTACGCATCCGCGCCTTCGACGCCGACAACCAGGGCGTCATGGGCGAGAGCTTCGTCAACGTCGAAGTCTCGGCCGGACGCCTGCAGCCGCCCTGAGCCAGGAGCGATGAGAAGAGGCCTTTCCGGCTGATCTGAACCCGCTGGAACCCTGGCATGCGCGTGGCGCTGACCAATGGCCACGCCGAGGTGCTGCTGCTGGCGCCCCCTACCCCGCAGACCGTGGAACTGCGCGTCTCGGCTGGGCCCGTACGTGTGGAAGGCCAGATCGACTTCGTGCCCGAGCTGCGCGACATGATCGCCGCCGGCTTCGTCGAGGGCGCGTCATCTCGCTGCGCCGTGACCGCTCACTCCGACTGGACGAGGGCACGTCCCAGTGACGGCTCGAGGACCAGATCCAGAACTGGACACGCAACAGCGGCAACGGCAGCGCACGGCCGGCGCCCAGAGCGCCTTCTTCCTGAAGGGCAAAGGTCCGCGGCGACATGCTGCTGACCATGGCCTACGACAGCGAACACCCCGACAACAACCGGCTGTTCCGCGACCTGGACCCCGAGCGCTGGTACTCCCGTCTACGGCGACAGCTCGCTGGTGGGCTTCGACGCACAGAGCAACAGCCGCCTGTACGTGCGCCTGGACAAGGACCGCAACTACCTGCTGTATGGTGACATCACCACCGGCAGCGGTTTCTCCGAACGCGCCGGCCAGGGCAAGGTCGCCCGCTCCAGAACCGTGACCTGGGCCAGTATGAACGCGCCATGACCGGCGTTCGTGGCCACATCGAGGGCAAGAAAGGCTTCTTCGACAGCTTTGCAGCCCACGACAGCCTGCGTCAGGTCGTCGAGGAATTCCCCGGCCGCGCATCTCCGGCCCCTACACTGTCACCAACGCCGCCAACGCCGTGCTGGGCACCGAGCAGGTGGTGATGGTGGTGCGACCGCCACGCCCCGGCGCGCATCCTGGAGACCAAGCCCCTCACCCGCTTCATCGACTACACCTTCGAGCCCTTCAGCGGCCGCATCCCTGCTCAACCGCCCCGTACCGTCGCTGGACGAGAACCTGAACCCGGTCTCGCTGCGCATCACCTCACGAGGTGGACCAGGGTGGCTGCAAAGTACTGGGTCTACGGTGCCAACGGCCAGTTCCAGCCCACCGAGGGCACTGACATCGGTGCTGCCTGGGTGAAGGACCGCAACCCGCTGGCCCCCTTCGAGATGGGCAGCGCCAACGTGGTGCCACCCTGGTGAGAACGGCTGGGTCCGCGCCGAGATTGCCCGCACCCGCTCCAGCGCTCGATTCAGTCAGCGGCCGTCGCTACAACCTCACCCCAACCAGACGTCCGCTGAAGTGGCCGGAAACGCCTGGCGGCCGAAGCCGGATACGAAGGCGACAAGGGCGCCATCGGTGCCTGGTACGGCCAGAGTGACATCGGCTTCAACAACCCGGCCTCCTCCTTTGCTGGCGGTGCCAGCGCCAGGCGGCGTCGAGGCCCGCCGCGTGCTGCGCGCGACGCCGTTGCCCATTCACGGACACCATGGGCGGCACGGCGACGACCACCGATGCGCACCACGGTCAGCACCGCGATGCCCCTGCCGCCAAGGAGGAATCCAGCCACCAGGTCGGCGTGGCCGTCTACACCCGTGGCCGCTCTGTCACCGACCGCCAGACCGACGCCGAACGGACCCAGATCCAGGCCGGCGTGCAACTGGACCTGTCACCCCGGGTTCGCGTGGAAGTCGGTGCCAACCGCGTCGACGAACAGGCCGGCAACACCAGCCAGAATGGCCTGGTCACGGCCAGCAACCTCACGGCCCCCTATGGCATCGGCATCGTCGACCAGGGCTTCGGCGGCGGCATGTACGCAGCAGCACAACACCGCGCTGGACCCCATCCGCGGCGAGACGCTCTACAACACCGGCGCCAGCTGAGCACCAGCCATGGCAGCAGCGTGGGCACGGGTCTGGCTGGCGTGCCGGTGGAATACACCGCCGCTCAACTGGGCCTGTCGGTCCTGGCCACCGACCGCTGGCGCATCGGCGCCGAGGTGGAGCAGGACCTGAACCACCGCGAACACAAGCGCGCCGCCCTGGGCACCGCTACCGCCTGCAGGAGAAGACGCGCCTGTTCGGTCGCTACGAATGGAACACCGGCCTGTCCAGCGTGGCCACCAGCGCCACCGTCACCGACCCGCAGACTCGGCGCCCAGGTCGCCAGCCCCTACCCGCAGCGATGCCTTCGTGTTCCGGTCTGGACACCGAATACATGGAAGATGGCACCCTCTACAGCGAATACCGCATGTATGACGCCATCAGCGCCCGCCAGGCGCAGTGGGCCAACGGTATCCGCAACATCTGGCGCCTGTCGCCCGCCTGTCGCCGCAGACCGGCGCCGAGCACCTGAAGGTCCTCGATGGCACCGACCGCAGCGCCACCGCCATCACCACCGGCATCCAGTGCGCAGCCCAACGAGCGCTGGCAGATCGCCAACCGACTGAATGGCGGCACACCGGTGGCCAGCGTGCCACAGGCGCCACCGCCACGACGCAGGCCGATCCGTACCTGTCCGGCTACGGCGGCTGGCTGTCGACCATCAGCCTGTCGCGCAAGCTCAACCGTGACTGGACGGCCGTGCGCAACTACTATCTGCTGAACGATTTCGGCAGCGGTGCCGTCAGCGCTACGAGAACCGCTTCCAGCTGGGCTTCGCCTATCGGGACACCGATACCAACCGGGTCAACACCCTGTTCCGCTACGAATACTGGCGACGGCGTGATGTGGTCCTGCAGGCTTCTGCCGACGCCAGCGCCCAGCCGCTGTCCGACGGCTACCTGAAGCACATTGCCAGCCTGGTCTCCGACTGGCATCCGGACCGCAACTGGTGGCTGACCGGACGCCTGGCCGGCAAGCGCCAGACCGACCACTTCTCCAGTGGCGACAGTCCGCTTCCCGCGCCTGGCTGGCCGGGCGGCCGCGCCACCTACAGCCCTGAGCTGAACGCTGGGATGTCAGCGCCCCTCGCCTACCGGATGTGGAGCCCGCGCATCAGCAGCCAGAATGCCTCGGCGCCGAACTGGGCTACCTGGTCACGTCAACCTGTGGCTGTCAGCCGGCTACAACTGGGCCGGTTTCCGCGATTACGACCCGACCGGCTCGGAATACCACCGAGCCTGCAGCGCCTATCTGCGCCTGCGATTCAAGTTCGACGAAGCGCCTCTTCCGCGGCGGCGACCCGAGCGTCAACCACACGCTGGACTCGTTGATCTGCGCACGCCAGACGCGGCTGCCCATGTTCTCCCCTGTCCCAGGATGGGGCGGGGATCCTCGTCGCGCACCGAGGTGATCCCGCCATGTCCGCTTCCCTCCCGGTGAACCGCATGCCCACATCACCCCGAGCGCCCTGTCCGACCGCAATCCTTCGCCCCTCCATCCTCTCCCAGAAAAGCGCCCTGACTGCCGCCCTGCTGGCAGCTCTGGCGCTGTGGTCGTGCCAGGCCATGCCGCCATCACGAACGTCGGCTATACGCTCACCTCCGATGGCACGCCGATGGGACCCCACCGACGGTCCAGGCCCGGACAGCGGCCCGAAGAATGGCATCGTACGTACCCATGCACGAGGAATCAACTATCAGGTTGCCATCTCCTATGCGGCGACGGCATCGAAGGACGTGCAGGTCGAACTGACCCTGCCAAGGGGCGCCGACGAAACCTCATGCCGAATGGCCTCCAGCGCCCCGCAGACCTGCCTGCCGGGCAAGTCCAGCGTATCGGCGATCGCCAGAAACTGATCTGTGCCGTGCCGACTGCACCGGGGCCGGCACCAATTCGGCAACTTCATCGGCCAAGGTTCTGCTCAACCGGAACGGCGCCCAACTGCCTGCCCCACCCTGAAAGTGAACGGTACCCGGACAGGTCAGGCTGACCTCCGCCAATCAGCCCCTGCGCCTCACCATCAGCGCGGCCCCCACTACGATGTGCTGATCAACAGCAGCTACCATATGAAGCCCCGAGGCCTCACGGCTATCGGGAGAAGGTGGCCCTGAACGGCAAGAGATGGCTTTTACCACCGCATGATGGTGGGGCTCATGGCCCGGAACCCCAATGGCAACGGCAAGAAAGGCGTCGAACAGCTCGACCCCACCGCCCCATCGAGGATCACCCTGGATGTCAGTGGCTATCCCTCCTCGGTACGGCTGGACAACTGGCGCACGAAGACAATACAGCCGCGAAAAATCTGCCCAGGCCAGCTTCGGCGACGGCTGCGGCAGTATCTGGCAGGGGCGACCCAGCCTCTGGCGGGCGAAGGCATCAACGCATCACCAGCGCGTGGGCGGCACAGGTGCAGAAGCACGGAGAACTGGATTGTCGCCAACGGTGGGGACTGCGAAGCCATGCTCCGCCGATAGCCTGCCGGACAACAGACCGTCAAGATCCGTCTCACTGGCGGACACCGCTGACTCGCACCCGATCGACACGCAGCGGCGGGTCCATTCCATCCGACGAATACTGGGTGGCCAACAAGATCGTGGTGTTCTGGACCGATCTGAACTAATACCCAGCCGGGACCCCGGTAAAATCACCGGCTGTCCTGCGTGACTTCAGCGCGACATCCATCAGTGGTCAGGCCGCCACCAATGGTCGTACCTCTGAACGATTCGTTCGACTATCAGATCACCAACAGATGTCGGGCTATGTCAGCAAGGTCTACAGCCCGACCTGACCTTTGCCGCGCCCGTGGGCACTGCGCAAGACCCAGCTACTGCCGGAGACTCCATCGTCGATTACGCGGCCCACGCCAGCACGTGCAGACCGGGCGGTCTTCATCAATCAGGGCAGCGTCGCCTATCAGAACCTGCCACTGTGCGACATCATCGACCGCACCGTCGTCGATCCGGGCCCAGAACTTCAGGGCTGAGTTCGAGGCCAGGGCACTCAGCCCGCGTCCAGTATGGTGTGCGCACCGCAGGCATTCACCTTTGCCAGCACCGACAGCGCCCCAGGACCACGGATCAACCAGAACTCCGGGTGCAGGCATCATCGGAATACGCCCTGGACAACTGCTCGGCCCCGGCATCACCTGGTATGACACCATCGCCCAGGCCGAGGCAGCCGGCAGCGTGACCTACGTCCGTGGAGGCGTGGACAGCCTGCCCGGCGGCAAGAACATCACCCTGCGCATCTTCGGCATGCGGGTACGCAAGACCTGGGCCGAGACCGTCACGCGTCAGACCCCGACCCTTTCGGTACACCGGAAAGGCACCGAGATTGCCGAGGGCACGGTCGTTCGAAACCGTGCCGTGGTGAGCGCCAGCAACGTGGATGCCGCCACCCTGAAGGCAATGACCGCCCAATTGCGCGACCACCTGCAGGTCACCAAGGCGCGCACCACCACCCGCATCACCAAGAAGATCATCAGGCCGGCCAGCGCCACCCCAGCCCGTGGCTTCCGGCACCACTCACCTTCAGCTGCAGCGCGCTCTCCACCGATGCTGCCGCCCTACCCCGGCACCGTCACCGTCACTGACGTGCTGCCGCGCGGCATGCGCTATGTGCCCACCAGCGGACGCATGGGCGGCCGGCCCGTCGAACCTGTGGTGGAAGAAAACACCCCCTCGCAGGGTCTCACCCGCCTGACCTGGACCTACAGGATATCACCCCGCACGTGGGCGGTGACGTGGAAGGGCAGCGCCTTCCTGCCCGACATCACCTTCCGCGCACGCCTGGCGCTGGACGCTGCCAATGGCGCCACCCTGCGCAACCTCGCCGTGGCGAGCGGCGGCGCAACCGATGCCGACGCGGACTGCGAGGTTCGATACCGCCAGCGGCGGCTTCAGGACCTGCGCCAGTCGGCCGAGGCCTCCGTCACCATCGACACGCGGCTTCAGTCCTGCAAAAGAGTGTTCTCAAGGAGGAGATCAGAGCTGGGCGAACCCTTCCCACTACGACATCGCCTTCTATGCCCTGGGCCCAGACGCTTCGGCAGATCGACATCCCCGACGTGATCGACATCCTGCCCTTCGTGGGCGATGGCACGGCCGATGCCGCGCGCTCGTTCATCGCCGCAACCCGGCCTCGCGCTTCGATGCCGGTGCCTACCACCTGCAGGCCGAGTCGTCGAGCCCCGCCATCGACCCGGGCATCGCATCTACTACACCAACCGTGCGCCTGCCGAGATCCACAACGACGCGTGACGCCAGCAACACCATGCCCGGTGGCAGCACCCGCTGGTGCCAGGCATCCGAGGTTCAGCCAGGCCGGCTGCCCGGCCAGCATCGACCAGACCGCGCCATCCGCACCCAGGCCACGATCACGCGCCTGGGCTCGGGCGAGGCCCTTTACGAGGTCCGCGTCCGGATGACGAGCGATCCGCTCATCGCCCAGCCCAGGCGACATCTTTACAACCACGCCGGTGCCCGCCCTCAATCCGAGCGAGCCACCTGCTCTGCTACACCTATTCGGCACCGACCTGAACGGCATCCGCACGCAGCCGCTCAACAGCCTGGCCGGCCGGCTCTACATCGACAGCCACGGGACGGCACCTTCAACCATGACGATGCCGCCCTGCCCAGCCAGTGCGTTCTCCTGCAGGGGCAGGATGCCCAGGGGACGAGCCGTCACGCTCTCGACCCGAACCAATGCCCAGGGCGAATACGGCTTTGCCATGGGCGCGGCCAACACCGTGTTTGCCAGTGCGGACTGCAGCGGCACGGCGCTCGTGCGCTTTGCCGGGGGTGCCCAGCGGTACCTACACGCTCTCTCGTGCCACGGCCAACAGTGCAGACACCTGCCGGGGCAGCCCAGAGCCAGTGCGCAGGGCGGCCAGCCCGCCACCGACGGCCGCAGCATTGCCAGCGTCACGCTGACGGGTGACCAGAATGCCACCGGCTACGACTTCACCGAAGCACGCCAGAAACCCCGGCTCTCGCTGCTGGCCGGCGTCGACAACACCCATGGCGGCAAGGCCCAGCTGGGCGAGATCGAGCTGACGGCCAGGGGACCGGGGCAATCCGGCCGTCACGCCCAGGGCACCAGCGGCAGCACGCATCCCATGACCCGAGGTGGGACCCGCACCTATGCCCTGTCCTCCCCGGCCCTGGCAGCTGCGTCGCGCGCGCAGTGCGTCGGGTCACGGCGAGGCCCCGGTCGATGGCGCCAGCGTCGTGCTCGCCTGGGGCGATGAGGCCACCCGTTCCGTGCGCATGCCGGTCGGGCCGAGCCGCAGCTCACGCTGGTGGGTCAGGTGACCAACAACCACGGCGGCAAGCTGGGCGTGCATGACGCGCCTGTCGGCTCAGCAGCGACAAGGACACCGACCCCACCCTCCACGGTGTCACGGGCGAGGCTGCCGTCTCAGGCCAACGTCGCGCCCGGAACCTGGACGCTTTCTGCGCCGGGCTGCCCAACTACCGCCATGGCGACTGGCGCTGTGTCATCACCACCGGGCACGGTGCGTCGGCTCGACCATCGACCGCCACGGTGCCACCGGCGCTGGATCATTTATTCAGAAGGCCACCTGCACCTCACGCCTGGCGAGGATTCTGCCGCGGGCGCGAATCGCGCCTCACACTGGTGAGCGTGGTCAACAACCGCCATGGCGGCATCGGCCACGGCAGACAGCGTCCCGCTGTCGGCCCAGCCACTGCGAGGCCGCGCCACCTCGCACGGTCACCGTCCGGGCAACAGCGGCAGCAGCGCCGTCACCCAGGCCGATGTCGTGACCGGGGACTGACACTCGGCCCCCACCCTGCCCCAGTACTGGCACAGTGACTGGCAGTGCAGCATCGACGGGGCACGCGCCACCCGCATCGCCAGCGGGACCGCCAAGGCCGGTCTGGCCAGCAGCCTGAACCTGCAAAGGGCCAGGCCGCCGTCTGCACCATCGTCTACGAGGACAGCGCACCGGCGCGGCTCACGCTCGTCAACACCGTCACCAACGTGCTGAGCGGCACCGCCCAGGCCGAGGACTTCCGCGCTCGGCCGATGGCCGCATCCTCGTGGATGTCGCAGCGGCCAGCCCGCCGTGACCCAGGTGGAAGTGCCGGCCGGCGCCTGCACGCTGGCAGCCAGCACCCTGCCCGGCTACTCGGCCAGCACCTGGAGCTGCACGAACGCCAGCGGCCAGGCGGTGAACCTGGCCAACAGCAAGCCTCGCTGCAAAGCCATGACGATGTCACCCTGCCGCGTGCATCACGTGGACCAGCCGATGAGCCTGACGCTGGCGCTGGACATCAGCAACAGCCATGGTGGCACAGCCGCCGGCCAGCATGCGGTCTCGGCCAGCAGCCCGACAACATCCAGGGTGTCACCGGCAGCCCGGCCCGTGACGCTGGCCGGGGTGCGCCCGCGTGTCTGAGCTGCAGGCGCTGGCGCTGCCCGGCTACCAGACGGGCAGTGGGTCTGCAACGGCGGCTCGCTCGAGTGGCACACACCTGACGCTGGCCAACCAGCAGAACGTCACCTGCCGGCTGGAACTGAAGGACATCCCGGCCTCGCTGAAGCTGGCGAGGCCGTCGAGGGCAGTGCACGCCTCGTAGCCGGCACCGCCAACGAGTATGACGTGGCCTACACCCTCACCGTCAGCCATGAGGGCGGCATCGCCGGCGTCACGACCTCGTCGACGCCCCTGCCTTCGACAGCGACGTCGAGATCGTCAGCGCCACCGTCCCGCGCAACGACCAGGCCCTGAACGTGACGCCTTCGGCTGTCACGGGTAACGCCAGGCTCGCCAGCAATGGCCGCTGGCCACCCAGCAGTCGCTGGCCATCGGTGCCCTCGGATGTGCACCGCGCGACGTTCACGTGCGCGTGCCCTTCGAGGGCAGCACCGCCAACGACCGCTGCCAGGCAGCCGGTGACGGTGCGGCCATGGCCTCTTCAACGCCGCCACCCTCACCCGCCAGCAGGGCGGACAGGCCAGCAGCGAGCCGCTCTCGGCCCAGGCCGCCTCGACACGCCCCAGCCGGTGGCCGTGACCACGCTCTCCATCGACAAGACCAGCGCCAGCCGCTCGGTCGAGGTGGGCGAGCTCATCACCTATCAGCTGCGCATCCGCAACAACGGCAGAGTCCCCTGCCCTGTCGCCGAGTGGTCGACCGCCTGCCGCGCGGTTTCCGCTTCGAGCCCGGCTCGGTGCGCATCGCCAACGCCCGCGCCACCCAGGTGCAGATGCAGGGCGATCAGGGAGCTGCACATCACGCTGGATCGCGTGGCCGCTTCCGGCACCACCCAGGCCGCCGGCCAGGGCGCCAGCAGCAGTGATGTGACCATCACCTACCGTCTGCGCGCCGGGGTGGGCTCTCAACAGGGTGACGGCATCAACCGCGCCCACGTGCAGTGTCTGGGCCGTGATGGCACAAGCCGCAGCTCGTGCTCGAACGAGTCCCGCTGGAAGGTGCGCGTCACCGGCGGCATCTTCTCCGACGAGGCCTGCGTCGCCGGCCAGATCTACGTGGACTGCAACGGCAACAGTGTGAAGGACCGCGAGGAGCTGGGCATCCCGGGCGTGCGCCTGTACCTGGAAAACGGCACCTGGATCGTCTCCGACGAACAGGGCGAAAGTACAGCCACTGCGGTCTGCGTGCGCGCACCCACGTGCTCAAGGTCGATGAGCGCACCCCTGCCCCGCAAAGAGCCGGCTCGTGACCAGCGCGAACGTGGGGCGATGCACGCAGCTCTTCATCGATGCCAAGAAGGGCATGCTGCACCGCGCCGACTTCATCGAGGGCTCGTGCAGCGCCACCGTCATCGAGCAGGTCAAGGCGCGTCAGGCTCAGGGCGCCAACGTGAGCGTGCAGACCGAACCGGGTCAGCCGGGGCTGAGCTTTGACAGCAAGCGCGGCATCCCGGCACGGCCGCGCCAGCAAGGCACTGATGGTGCCAACCAGCCGATGGCGAAGACGCGGCACCGAGACGCGAGACTGAGCCGACTGACGCGCCGGGCGCGGACCCCAGGTCCGCCCCGGCGCGTTTCATTTTGGTCGCCTGATCACGGTTCGGTCCGCCCTCATCCAGCGGACCGATTCTTTCATCGGCCAGGGGCGTCTGCCCCTCCCCGCGTGCGCCCCCTGCACCACGGGTCCCCTGCCTCACCGCCCCTTCCTCCACCGCCCCTGCCCAGCCGCCCTCCTGCCCAACCGCCCCTGCCTGCAGGCGGCGTCCCGGGCTGGCATACTGGGGGCATCCTCCCCTCAGGACACCACCATGACCATCAAGTCCCGTGCCGCCGTTGCCTTTGCCGCCGGCCAGCCCTGCAGATCGTCGAGATCGATGTCGAACCGCCCCGCAAGCGGGCGAAGTACTGGTGCGCATCACCCATACCGGGGTCTGTCATACCGATGCCTTCACCCTGTCCGGCGATGATCCGGAAGGCCTCTTTCCCGTCGTGCTGGGCCACGAGGGCGCCGGCATCGTGGAAGCCGTGGGCGAAGGCGTCACCTCCGTGAAGCCCGGCGATCACGTCATTCCGCTCTACACCGCCGAATGCGGCGAGTGCCTGTTCTGCAAGAGCAACAAGACCAACCTCTGCACCTCGGTGCGCGCCACCCAGGGCAGGGGCGTGATGCCCGACGGCACCACGCGCTTTTCGTCACAACGGACCGCTCTACCACTGCATGGGCTGCTCCACCTTCAGCGAATACACCGTGGTAGGCCGAGGTCTCGCTGGCTGAGGATCAACCCGCAGGCCAACCCCGAGCACGTCTGTCTGCTGGGCTGCGGCGTCACCACCGGCATCGGCGCCGTGCACAACACCGCAAGGTGCGGGCTGGCGACTCGGTGGCTCTTCGGGCTGGGCGGCATCGGCCTGGCCGTCATCCAGGGTGCACGGCAGGCCAAAGGCCGGGCGCATCATCGCCATCGACACCAACCCTGACAAGTTCCCGCTGGCCCGGCGGTTCGGCGCCACCGACTGCGTGAACCCGAAGGACCACGACAAGCCCATCCAGCAGGTACTCATCGAGATGACCGGCTGGGGCGTGGACTCACACCTTCGAGTGCATCGGCAACGTCAACGTCATGCGCGCCGCGCGGAAGCGCCCACCGCGGCTGGGGCCAGTCGGTGATCATCGGCGTGGCCGGCGCAGGACAGAAATCTCCACCCGCCCCTTCCAGCTGGTCACCGGCCGCCGCTGGCTGGGCACCGCCTGGTGGCGTGAAGGGCCGCACGCAGCTGCCCGGCATGGTGGAAGATGCCATGCACGGCAAGATCGACCTGGCTCCTTCGTGACTCACACCATGCCGCTGGACGACATCAACGACGCCTTCACGCTGATGCACGAAGGCAGTCGATCCGCAGCGTGGTGCATTACTGAGCGCCCTTCCTGTCACGACCGGCCGACGCAACCGGCCGGCATGACGGCACAGCCCAGGACCATGCCTTTGGCCGGCTCCGGGCCATGCCATCGGCAGCCCTACGGACACGAAACGATGAAACAACTCGAACAGCACGCTCTGCTTTGGCGGCCGCCAGGAAGTCTGGCAGCACCCTCCTCCTCCACCGGCACGCTCACGAGACGTGGGCGTCTCACTCGCGCCGCAGGCGCTGGCCGGCGAGAAATGCCCCGTGCTCTACTGGCTTTCGGGCCTGACCTGCACCGAGCAGAACTTCATCACCAAGGCCGGTGCCCAGCAGCATGCCGCCCGGCACGGCCTCGTCCTGGTGGCCCCCGACACCAGCCTCGCGCGGCAAGGACGTGGCCGATGACGAAGGACGACCTGGGCCAGGGCGCCCGGCTACGTGAACGCCACCCAGGCCCCTGGGCTGATCACTACCGGATGTACGACTCACGTGGTGGACGAGCTGCCGGCGCTTGTGGAAGCCCACTTCCCGGCCAGCGACGTGCGCAGCGTCGCGGGTCATTCGATGGGCGGGCATGGCGCGCACTGTCGTGGCCTTGCGCAATCCCGAGCGCTACCGCCGTGTCTCGGCTTTCGCCCCCATCGTGGCCCCCTTCGCAGGTGCCCTGGGGCCAGAAGGTTCTGGGCGCCTACCTGGCAACGATCCGCAGACCTGGAAGGCCTGGGACAGCGTGGAACTGGTCAAGGCGCTGGCCGCCGATCAGGGCGGCGCCAGCATCCGCCGCCCATCCTCATCGATCAGGGCGGTGAGGACGCCTTTCTGCACGAGCAGCTGCGCGCGAACTGCTGGAGGCCGCCGCGCCGCTGCCCGGCACCCGCTGGAGCTGCGTCTGCAACCCGGCTACGACCACAGCTACTACTTCATCGCCAGCTTCATCGGCGAGCACATTGCGTGGCATGCGGAGGCGCTGCAGGAAGCGCCTAAGCAGCAAAAGCTTTCATGGCGGCGGGCGTCCTGCCGCCAGCGTGAGTATCAGCCCGGGCGGCAGGGCAGCACACACATGCCCGCCCGACCCGGCAACCAGACGGTCTGCTTCAGCTCACCGGATCGTCCAGCCCGATGTCCAGCGAGCGGCTGCTGTGGGTCAGATACCCCAGCGCGATGAAGTCCACACCGTTGCCGCCACGCGGTGAATGCGCTCGACCGTGATGCCGCCGGATGCCTCGGTGCTGCCCGGCCCGGCACATCGCCACGGCCTGCACCAGCATCTCGTCATCCATGTTGTCGACGGCACCAGATCGGCACCCGCCTCCAGTGCCTCTTCCAGCTGACCCAGCGTGTCCACCTCCACTTCCAGCGGAGGAGGTGGCCGGCAGCTCTGCCGGGCGCGCCGGAGGGTCTGCGCCAGGCTGCCGGAATGCACCAGGTGGTTGTCCTTGATCAGGATGGCGTCATCCAGCCCCATGCGGTGATTGCAGCCCCCGCCAGCACGCACCGCGTATTTCTGAAGGACGCGCAGCGGCAGGGGTCTGCGCGTGCAGGTGATGCGCGCGGCCGTGCCCTCGGTCTACGCCACGGCGGCAGCCGTCAGAGTGGCGATGCCGCTCAGATGCGTCATGAAATTCAGGGCCGTGCGCTCGGCCGACAGCAGCGAACGCACTCGGCCCCTGCACGCGCGCCAGCACCTGCCCGGGCCGTAGCCCGCTGCCGTCCTGCGCCCGGGCCTGGAATGTCACGGCCGGATCGAGACAGGTGAAGGCCAGGCGGAGCGGGCGGTCCAGCCCGGCCACCACCGCCCGGCTCACGGCTGGTCACATCGAAACAGGCCGTGGCCGAAGGCGGGAATGACGGCGGCCGACGTGATGTCGCCCGCCGCCCCAGGTCCTCGGCCAGCGCCTGCCGCACGAACGGCTCCGCACGACATCGGGCAACGGGAACGGCACGCCGCCAAGGTCGGCCGGACTCGGACGGTGAGGCATCCATACCCTGCGCGCCGCCCCCGGAAATTCCGGTACTCGGGCCCGGCATGGGCCGCGTATTCGATGCAGATTCCGACGACATCCTGTAATCTCCTTGTTGTTGAATTCTGTGTGATGTCACGACGCGCGCTCAGCCTTTTCCGGAACGAGAGCCGCGTGCCCGAGATGAGGGCTTTTCGGACAGCACGCCTCGTGAAAGCGATACAGACGGGCCGGACGGCCGCGCGAGGTCGCCGTGCTCTGGTCGACCGGCTTCAGCAGCCCCTGATGCAGGACCTGACGGCGGAAATTTGCTTGTGCAGCTCGCAGCCCACCAGCGCCTCCACGCTCTTTGCAGCTGCAGCAGGGCTGGCGCTCGGGCATCAGGTCGAAGATGACCGGCCGGTACTTGATCTGGCACGCAGCCGCGACACGGCCGTGGCCAGCACGCGGCGATGATCGTGCTGCATGGCGCGGCCTGTCAACGCCATGTCGAAGTCCGCCTGCGGATGCAGCGATTCGGGCACTAGACCCGCTTCGCACAGAGCAGCTCGTAGCGCTGCAGCGTACGCTCCTCGACCACTCGCAGGGGCGCAGCCCCCACAGCAGGTCCACCCGGTTGCGGCGCTCCCCGCGCATGGCTGCCGTGTCGGCCTGTTCCACCCGAGCATCCAGCCGGGGCGGGATCACGCGGGCGATCCGGTCCCGCCGGCCATCACGCAGGTCTTCCCAGGGAAATGGTCAGTACCAGTCGAACCAGCGTGCATCCGGGCTCAGCTCCGTCTCGTTGGCCTCGCTCGCCAGCCCCAGGTAGCTCACGTACAGCACCGGCGGCCCCTGTTCGTTGTGACGCCGGGTGTCCACGAAAGGTGTAGAGCTGCTCCACATAGCCCATCAGCTGCGCGGTCTGCTGTGCCACCCACAGCCGCACGCCCGACTGCAGCGAGCGATGCACGGGTGACAGCGGTCCCTGCGGCAGCATGGTGCCGTGCCCACGGTCTATTACGGGCCTTGAAGTCCGTCACCGCAACCAGCACCGTGACCAGCTCGACGATGCCTTGCGCCGTGCCGGTCTGTTCGAGAGAGGCATCCATCCAGCAGAAATCCGAAGGGGTTACGAAAATTCTACCCGCCCGAAAGGGTGATCGTTTGACAGGGACAATGAGACACTCCTATTATGCTCAACCCTGAGCATAAGCGATAAGCGAACCGTAGTTTCCGGAGTCCATGCCGTCCTGTACGCCGCTTCGATGCAAGGGTCTGGTGTGCGGAGCACGGCATAAACCCCGGAACGGAAGGTCCGGCGTGCATCGCACCGCCGCTTCCCTTGTTGTGAACTGTCCGGGCACAGCATGGATTGCAGTCGATACCTGAGTTCCGACCAATTATGCTCAAATTGAGCATAAAAAGTGATGACGGCAGACATTCTCGCACCAACCTCACCCGCCCTGCTGTCCCGCACGGCCCGTAACCCCGCCCCCACCGAGGAGGATCCCGACGATGATGGAAGTCCTGCACAGGGTTTTCGACTATGACCTGCCCGACGCGAAGGCCCCCACCACGGCCTGCAGCATCACGTCAGGCCTGGGCCAAGGTGCCCGATGCACTGGGCCCCGATGAAGCCAGGGCACTGAAGGGCCGCATCGCCGCCCTGCTGCGCGAACGCAATGCTCGTGCTGGTGGCCCACTACTACGTGGATCCCGACATCCAGGATCTGGCCCTGGAAACCGGCGGCTGCGTGGGCGATTCGCTGGAGATGGCCCGATTCGGCGCCTCCCATCCGGCGCGGATGCTGGTGGTGGCCGGCGTGCGCTTCATGGGCGAAAGCGCCAAGATCCTCTGCCCGGACAAGACGGTGCTGATGCCGGATCTGGAAGCAGAATGCTCGCTGGACCTGGCTGCCCCGGGACGAGTTCTCGGCCTTCTGGACCAGCATCCGGACCGGACGGTGGTGGTATGCCAACACCAGCGCCGCCGTGAGCGCGTGCCGACTGGGTCGTCACGTCGTCGGTGGCGCTGGAGATCGTCACCCACCTCGAGGCGCAGGAGAAAAGCTCATCTGGGGCCGGACCGGCACCTGGGCGACCATCCGTCGCCAGACCGGCGCCGACGCTGCTGTGGCAGGGTTCGTGCATCGTGCACGACGAGTTCAAGCGCCGAGGAGCTGCTGGCGCTGAAGGCTCGACACCCGGATGCCATCGTGCTGGTGCATCCGGAGTCACCGGCCAGCGTGGTGGAGATGGCCGATGTGGTGAGTTCCACCAGCAAGCTGCTCAAGGCCGCGGTGGAACGCCCCGAACAGACCTTCATCGTGGCCACCGACCAGGGCATCCAGCACGAGATGCGCGGCAAGCGCCTCTACGGACCTTCCTGGCGGCACGGCCCGTAACGGCGGGACCTGCAAGAGCTGCGCCTTCTGCCCCTGGATGGCCATGAACGGCCTGGTGGGCATCCACGAGGCGCTGCGCCACGGTCACAACGAGATCCTGCTGGACAGTGCGCTGGGCCAGGCCGCCCGCAAGCCGCTGGAACGCATGCTGAACTTTGCCGAACAGCTCAAACGCCAGCGGGCCGCCAGCGTCTTCAACGGGATGGGACCAGCATGAAACCGCGGAATGCCGACCACGACGTGATCATCGGTGGGCAGCGGGCTGCAGCGCTGACGCGACGCTCTCGCTGCCGGAGAGCCTGCGCATCGCACTACTGTGCAAGTACCGGCTTGATGACGACGCCAGCGGTCGCGCGGGGGGCATCGCCGCCGTGCTGGACCGGCTTGACCGACTGGATGACCACGTGGCCGACACGCTGGTGGCCGGTGCCGGGCTGTGCGACGGGGCCGCGGTACGCCGCCATCCTCTCGCAGGGACGGGCCGCCATCGAGATGGCTGATCGTCACGGGCGTGCCTTCAGCCGCGCGGACAACGGCAGCCTGCACCTGGCGCGCGAGAGGCGGGCATGGCGCCAGCCGCATCGCCCACGTGGCCGACCACACCGGGCTCTCGATCATGCGGGCGCTCTACCGCGCCGTGGCCATCCCGCAACATCCGACAGCTGGAACAGACGCATGGCCGTGGGACCTGCTGCGGGACGACGAGGATCGCTGCGTGGGCGTGCGCGTGCTGCACCAGGGGCAGCTACAGCCGATGCTGGCCACGTCTGTCAGTGCTCGCCAGCGGCGGTTGCGGTCAGGTCTATGCGCACCACCACCCCGACTGCCTGCACCGGCGACGGCATTGCCATAGCCTTCCGGGCCGGCTGCGCGGCTGCCAACATGGCCTTCGTGCGAGTTCCACCCCACCGGCTTCGCCAGGCATGCCGGACCTTCCCGCTTCCTGACGGACATCGGTGCCGGCCTGTCCATACCGACGGGCAGGAACCGATCTTCCTGATCTCCGAAGCCGTGCGCGGCGAAGGGGCATACTGCGCAATGAAGCCGGCGAGCGCTTCATGCCCCGCTACGACGAGCGTGCCGAACTGGCTCCCGCGACATCGTGGCCCGCGCCATTGCCGCCGAGATCGGCAAGCGAGTCACTGCATCACGTCTGGCTGGACCATCAGCCATCGGCCACGCCAGCTTCATCCTGGAGCACTTCCCCACCATCCATGCACATTGCCTGACGCACGGCATCGACATCACGCGCAGCCCGGTCCCGGTCGGCCCGGTGCAGCACTACACCTGCGGCGGCATCGTCTGCGGCACGGCCGGGCACACCCAGGTGGAGAACCTCTTCTGCCTAGGCGAAGCTCGCCTGCACCAGCCTGCATGGCGCCAACCGGCTGGCCAGCAACTCGCTGCTGGAATGCGTGGTGATGGGCCGAAACGCCGCCCGGGCCATCGCAGACGGCGCCCGCTGGCATCATCCGATGATCCGGGCCATGACGATGGTCTCGAAGCACGACATGGTTCAGGACGCTGCCTCCGCCCCCGCGAGAACAACCGTGGCGGCGGCCGACAGGGAGGCTTCCGCCCCCTTCGTGCAGCCCGCGCCTGCCAGCAGGGTCGCCGACGAATCCGGCACCGCCCTGCCGCCTTTCGATCGCCGCGGCCTGCAGGGCGCTGGTCAGCCAGCACCTGGGCATCCTGCGCAGCGCCGGGCCTGGCCCATGCCCGCATGCCGTGCTGACCGCCTGGCAGGCGCGCATTCAGCCCCGAGCCCAGCGTGTCCGGACACGAGGATCTCAACCTGCTCACCTGCGCGCGGATCGATCGAGGGCCAGCGCCCGGACAGTGCCCGACCAGTATCGGCGCGCACTGCAACGTGGACCTGGCAGCCGCCCCACCCGCCGGCAGCCCCTACGGCGTACCGCCAGCAGCCGCCATCACAGCCCGGCGCGTGAACAGCGCCTTCACCTCCGGCTGATGGCTGATGGCCACACACAGCGCCCGGGCAGCGCCTGCTGAAGCAGCCGAACCATGGCGGCTGCGGACTGCGGGTCCAGCGCCCGGTGGCCTCGTCGAAGAGCGCCTGCGGCTGCACCAGCAGCACCCGCGCCAGACTGATGCGCTGCTGCTCGCCGCCCGACAGCACCCGTCCCCAGTTCTGCACTCCTGGTCAGGCTGTCCTGCAGTCGTGCCAGCCCCACCTGGGCCAGCGCCGCCTTCAGCCGGTCGTCGTCCCCATGTCCCACTGCGGGTGGCAGAGCACCGCCCGCAGTGAATCCTGCGGCAGATGGGGCCGCTGCGGCACGAAGGCACCCGTGCCGTGTCGCGAAAAGCGTCCTTCGTACCAGGGCCACAGCCCGGCCACGGTGCGCAGCAGCGTGGACTTGCCGATGCCGCTCTCTCCGTCGAGCAGCACCACTCGCACTTGCCTCCGGGTTCACGTCCTGCAGTGGCGGGCGGCCGTCCGGCGTGCGCAGCGAAAGTCCTTCGATGCGCAGCAGGGGCGCAGTTCCGGCAGAGGCAACACCATGTAGTGAATCCCGCGTCCATGTCGTTTTCGGCCTGTGGTACATCCAGTGCCGCCATCGCTCATCGAAGCCGTCCAGACGCTCCACCACGGCAGCCCACTCGATCAGTTCACGGTAGGAATCGGTGAACCAGCCCGAAAGCCGTCCTGCACGCGCGTGAAGGCGGCGCGCGCCTTCATCATCTCGCCGAAGGTGATCTGCGGCTCAGATATGCGGCAGCGCAGCAAAGATGGGAATGAACAGGCTGATGCGCACATGGGCGGCCGAGAAGGTGGAAGCTTGAACTCGCGGTTGATCAGCGCGCGCCAGTTGTCCCGGATGGCGGCGCAGCACCTTGAGCCGACCGTACTCGGTACGCTCGCCCCGGTAGAAAGCGATCTGCTCGGCATGGTCACGGATGCGCAGCAGCGTGGCACGATAGTCCGCCTCGCGGTGCTGGCGTTCCACGTTCAGCCCCTGCAGACGATGGCCGATCCAGTGCGCCAGCCTGTGCTCAGCACCGAATAGGCCAGTGCCACCCACGCAGATAGCCGTGCACCATCACGGTGATGCCGCCCACGCTGACCGGATGCGCCCGGGGCCCCCACAGGATGGCCACGAGGCGCTCAGCTAGCCACGTTGTTGATGAACGAGAAGAACAGCGTGAGGCTCTTGTCGGCCAGCAGCCAGACGTCCTCGGCAATCCGCTGGTCGGGGTTGTCCGGCTCGTTGCGCAGCTGCAGCCGGTACTGACGGTGCCTTCCCAGCCAGCGGCGCTGCAGACCGGACGTGAGATGCGTGCGCCAGCGGAACATCAGCACCTTCTGCAGCCACTCCCGGCTGGCAATGCGAGGGTGATCAGTGCCATGTAGATGGCGTATTCGACGATCAGTGACGGCATGTGGCTGCCGTCGAAGGCAGCTCACGGCATCATAGAAGCGCTGATCCCAGTCAGGGATCCAGACACTGACGCGGACCGTGAAGAGCGTCAGACCAGCGATGAACAGGGCAGCAACCACTCGGGCCAGCGCGCCGGCTCCAGCCAGAAAGGCCTCGCCAGGCGCCCGAAACCCGCCAGGGTCTTCAGAACTTCCACGATGTGCTGAGGATCACGGTACGCGGCTCTCCGTAGAGTTGCCGTAGCCATGCAGAACGGATGCCGTTGTTCTCGTGGTAGTACCGATCGGTGAGGTTGCGAACGATCAGGTTCACCGACAGGTCGAGGGCTGACATCATACTGCACGTTGGCATCCCAGACCGTTGCCCCTGGCACGCACGTCCCATCCACTGCTGGTGCTGCTCTGCGTGCGCACGCCGGCACCAATGTCCGGGCGTGGGCTTCACCCGGCAGCCGATAGTTGCCGTAGGCGCGCAGCATGTGGCGAGGCGTCTGCTTGTTGAACTCTTCGCCCCGGACGACGTTGCCGGCGCTGCCGAGTGTATTCGCGCTTGTTGTGGGTGTAACCTGCGAACAGTTTCAGGCTGGGTGTGATGTCGCCGGAGATCTCGGCATCCAGCCCCTGGCTGCGCATGGTGAGCGGCACCCAGTAGAAGCGCCGGGTGCCATCGTTGAGCCGCTGACGGGAGTTGACGGCCGTGTCCTGGTCCACCCGGAACAGCGCCACCGCCATGTTCAGCCGACCGTCATGCCAGACGGATTTCCAGCCGACCTCGTAGTTGCCTTACCGTGGCCGGCAGCGGCTTGCCGTCGGCACCACGTTCTGCGTTGTGCCCTGAAGACGCTGGAGTAGTTCAGGTAGAAGCTGTTGTTCGCGTTCAGGTCATACGTGATGCCCATGTAAGGCACGAAGCGTCCTGGTCACGTCCACCAGCGTGGGCGTGCGCGTGTCGACCTGCCCGTTGCGGGTGTTGTACAGGTAGGCATAGTCGCGGTGCCGGTGGCTGTAGCGCGTGCCCAGCAGCGTGCCAGTCATCGGCAGGGTTCAGGCGCACGCCGGCTGCCAGCCCGTGGGTCGTGAAATTGTTGTGGACGAAGGACTGGAAGTCGTAGACCGACCAGTTCGGCAGCGGCACCTCGTATCCGGTGAAGGTGTGAGACGTGAAGCTGCGGTCGTCGGTATCTTCCCGAACGGTCGCGGATGTCGAGGCCGTTCACGGGTGTAGCTGTAGGTGGCAAAGGCCTCGTGCTGGCGCCCCAGGGCCTGGAAGGCACCGTTGATGTTGGCCTGGAAGGTGAGCTGGTTGCCGGCATGGTCGTAGCGCTGGATGCCATCCAGCGGCAGCATGCCATCTGCGGTGATGCCACCGCCCAGACTGCCGGAACCGGCCAGCGACGCATACTCCTGCACCGAGAACGTGCGCCGGTAATCGACCTTAACGTTCAGGTTCCAGTTGTCGTCCAGGTAATGGTCCAGCTCACGAAGGCGTTCTGCTTGCGGTAGCGCCCTTCGTTCCAGCGCATGCCCAGGAAGGTGTCACGCGGCAGGCGCAGATCGCTGCCGGTGGCCGACGGCGGCGGGCCGTAGGGATCGGGCGTGTCCTTCTGGTTCTGCAGCAGACCGCCCAGCGTCCGCAGGTGCCATCCCGAAGGTCTGGTCCAGCACCCCCACAGAGCAGGCCGTTGTGGCCGTCCACGTCATCCTTGAAGGAACGGTCGCTCGGGACCACCGCCACCACCCGCCACGGATGGCCTTCTCCTGGCTGAGTGTGCGAGACATCCCCCCACACCCGTACCGTGCCCTCAGCGGTCCACCTGCACGTCAGGCTGCGCTGCGTCTGGCGGGTGGGCTTCTTGCGCACGGCATCAGCTGCCGCCGCCCGGCTCACCGGGGCCCTGCGTGAGGCCGGCACCGCCGCGCACCACCTCGATGCGCTCGTAGAGGGCCGGATCCAGCTGCTGCTTCGGATCCCATGAACGGGTTGCCGGATGCCCGGCGCCCCGATGGTGGTGCCGATGCCGTCTTCCTGAAGCTGCTCCAGGTAGAAACCGCGTGACTGATAGACCGCTCGCGCTCCGTGGCGGGTGACGTTGACGCCGGTACTCCGGTTGAGCGCGTCCTCGATGGTGTGCGCCCTATTGCCTTCATCTGCGTCTGCGTGATGACACTGACCGACTGCGGTGTCTCGCGCGGCGACAGCGCCAACCCCGTGGTGGTGCGCATCGACGAAGCGGTGAACGGAATTCGTCTGGTTCATCCGCTGGATGCGGTCACCACCACCGTACCCAGCTGACCACGGGGGCCGACGGATCAGCCGTCGTGTCGTCAGCGGCCATGGCAGGCAGCGCCGCCGCCAGCGGCAGACAGGCCAGCCAGCGCGCCAGCGGCCGACGCCGCATTGATGTTCTTTCGGGGCTACCGAACCAGGGCGCTTCGCCGCCGTGGCCTGCACGACGTTGCATTGTGTTGCGCTCGTGTCCATGCGAATCTCCCATCTCTTCTTGGGTGTGAGACTCAAAGTAACATAAAGAGACGTTGCAACATAACGAGTACCCTGCTCCGCTCATTGATGGCCATCAGGACGCCATCACCTCCGGCGCTCTCCTCATTGCCTCCCTTGGCGGTTCCTGCTATCCCTTACCTCACGGGATCTGCCTTCGCGTAATGCCGATACCACGTATGGACCATCACCAGCAGACAGAGGAACTGGACGCAATGGATCCGATCAGGATTTCCCTGTTCAGCCTTTCGACATATCGGTCGTGCAGGCCTGAGGCCGTGACTGTCCACCAGGGGGTCACCACGCATGTTCCTCACCTCCCAGACATGACCTTTCTGCTCGGGGAAAACGCCTGCCAGAGTCCACCGACCTGGACCTTCTGGCCAACGAAGAAGCGAGTGCCGGACGCGGGAACAATGAATGACGATGGGCCGGCATCTGATGGGTTCAGCACCACCTGAATCGACAAACCTTCCCTTGTCCTGCGTGTTCCTGTGTCCGCCACCGTGGCGTCAAGCACAGCCACGAGTCCTGGGAGAACATGGGAAACGGGCGCACGAAGAACAGGACCGACACCAGCAACAGCCCGGAAAGGACGCATGACGTCGAGACAAGCGTCACCATGCTTTCCGGGGGCTCATGTGCAGAATCGCGCTGAAGGGTTTCTTTTGCATCGGCCACCTCAATGGAAACAGCATCAGGTCATGATGACGAGTTCCCCTCCGACGTCCATGAGACGAGAGCACCATGGCCGAACCCGGGGCGCCCCTAGGCGCAGCCCTCAGACCCCGGGCGGCCCGCCGACGGGCCAGCATCATGCCCCCTGGCCGAAGAACCTGACCTTCCACAGTCACGACCACGGTCCGTGCTTGTCAACGAGGGCGCGCGTGCGGATCACTGTCGGCTGTCAGCCACTCCCGCGCCGGCGCCGGTCCTTCCGTCCTGCCTGTTCCATGTCCATCGCTGCCCTGCCCCGCCCGCCGACGAGCTGCCCGCCATCTATCGACAGTTTCTGGCGGACCTGCGCGCCAGCGGCTTTTCCGGCGAGATCCAGGACGACTACGCCACCCGCACGCTGTTCGCCACCGACAACTCGCTCTACCAGCTGGCCCCGCAGGCCGCCGTCTTCCCGAAGGACGCCGAGGACGTGCGGCGCGTGGCCACGCTGCTGGGCCAACCTGCCTACCAGACGGTGGCGCTGGCACCGCGCGGCGGCGGCACGGGCACCAACGGCCAGTCGCTCACCCATGGGTTGGTGATGGACCTGTCGCGGCACATGAACCGCATTCTGGAGATCAACGTCGAGGAAGGCTGGGTGCGTGCCCAGGCCGGCGTGGTGAAGGACCAGCTCAACGCCGCACTCCGGCCGCACGGCCTCTTCTTCGCCCCAGGCTGTCCACTCAACCCGGGCGACGCTGGGCGGCATGATCAACACCGACGCCAGCGGCCAGGGCAGCTGCACCTACGGCAAGACGCGCGACCACGTGCTGGCGCTGGACTACGTGCTGCTGGGCGGCGAGCGCTTCGTCAGCCAGCCGGTGGACGATGCGGGACTGGAAGCACTGTGCGCGCAGCCCGGGCGCATCGACGAGGTGCACGCACGGCCCGCCGCATTGCCGACGAGCAGGCCGATCTCATCCGCGCGAAGTTTCCGAAGCTCAACCGCTGCCTGACCGGCTATGACCTGGCGCACCTGCGTCGTCCTGACGGCCGCTTCGACCTCAACAGCGTGCTGTGCGGTGCCGAGGGCTCACTGGGCTTCGTGGTGGAGGCACGGCTCAACGTGCTGCCCATCCCGAAGTATTCGGTGCTGGTGAACGTGCGCTATGCCGCCTTCATGGATGCGCTGCGCGACGCCCGGGCATTGATCGCGCGAAGCCCCTATCCATCGAGACGGTGGATTCCAAGGTGCTGCTGCTGGCCGCAGGAACGATTTCGTCTGGAACAGCGTGTCGGAGTATTTTCCGGAGCAGGAAGGCGAGCAGACACTGGGCATCAACCTGGTGGAATTCAGCGGCGATGACCCAGCCGAGGTGGACGCGCGCGTTCAGCGCTTCGTGAATCACCTGCAGACCGACACCACCGTGCGCCGTCTGGGCCACACGCTGGCGGTGGGTTCGGACGCCGTCAAGCGCGTCTATGCCATGCGCAAGCGTGCCGTGACCTGCTGGGCAACGTGCAGGGGCGAGGCCCGGCCGCAGCCCTTTCGTCGAAGAGCACGGCCGTCCCGCCCGAGAACCTGGCGGAATACATTGCCGAGTTTCGCGCACTGCTGGACAGATCACGGCCTGCAATACGGCATGTTCGGCCACGTGGATGCCGGCGTGCTGCGTTCGACCCGGCGCTGGACATGAAGGACCCGAAGTACGCCGCACTGGTGCGCCCGATCAGCGATGCGGTGGCAGCCCTTGCGCAGCGCTACGGCGGCCTGCTGTGGGGCGAGCACGGCAGGGCGTGCGCTCGGGAATATGCCAAGGCGTATTTCGGTGAGCTGTATCCGTCGCTGCAGAAGCTCAGGCCGCCTTCGACCCGCACAACCAGATCAGCGGGCAGATTGCCACGCCGTGGCAGAGCCAGAGCGCAGCTGATGAAGGTCGATGGCGTGCCCACGCGCGGCGAGCACGACCGGCAGATCGACGAGTGTCTGGCAGAGCTATGGCGCCGCCATGCACTCGCAACGGCAACGGCGCCTGCTACAACTATGACCCCGACGACGCCATGTGCCCGTCGTGGAAAGCCACCCGCCAGCGCCAGCACTCGCCCAAGGGACGCCTCGCTGATGCGCGAATGGCTGCGCCTGCGAGGGCAATGCCGGGGTGGACGTGCTGGAGCTGTCGCGCAATCCGCCGGGGTTCTTCCGCAGCTTCTGGCAGCGCTGGCGCAATACCCGCGCCGCACGGCAGCAGGCGCCGGACTTCTCGCACGAGGTGTACGAGGCCATGGCCGGCTGCCTGTCCTGCAAGGCCTGCGCCGGGCAATGTCCCATCAAGGTGAACGTGCCGGATTTCCGCGCGCGCTTCCTGCAGCTCTACCACCAGCGCTACCTGCGCCCGCTGCGCCATTACCTCATCGGCTCGCTGGAATTCTCCATGCCATGGTTTGCCCACGTGCCGTGGCTCTACAACGGCATCATGGGCAACGGCTGGGTGCAGCGCATGATGGAAAAGCACGTGGGCATGGTGGACAGCCCGCTCATCAGCCGCATGGCACTCCAGCCCGTGCTGCAGCGATGGCAGGTGGCACCGCCACACCAGCCGCACTGGCTGCACTCCCTGCCGAGGCGTGCGCGCAGCGTCATTCTGGTGCGGGACAGTTTCACCCGGTATTTCGAGACCGAACAACTGGCGGACTTCATCGAGCTGGCCGCACGGCTGGACCTGCGCGTGTGGCTGGCACCGCTGCACGCCAACGGCAAAGCCGCTTCAGGTGCAGGGCTTCCTGCCCGCCTTCGAGGCGCGTGGCACGTCGCCACATCCGCGCCCTGCAGGCGCTGGCCCGGTTCGACATCCCGCTGGTGGGGCTGGACCCGGCCATGACGCTGGTGTTCCGGCAGGGTACGCCAAGATCGACGGCATCAGGACCTGCCCGGTGCTGCTGCCGCAGGAATGGCTGCTGCAGGCGCTGGCAGAAGGACCGGCGGCACGGAAGCTGGCTGAGCTTATGTCATCCGCCGCCACGACAGCCACCGATACCGCCAGCCCGAACGGTGGTACCCACCAGAACATCGAGCTTTCCCCGAGACCTATCGCCTGCTGGCCCACTGTACCGGAAGACCAACCAGCCCGACAGCAACGGCCAGTGGGTGAAGGTGTTCCGCCATTTCGGGCTGACGCTGCAGGGTACAGGCCACCGGCTGCTGCGGCATGGCCGGTACCTATCAGCCACGAGACCCAGCAACCTGGCCACCTCGCGCCTCATCTACTCGCAATCGTGGCAGGCGCAGGTGGACCGCCCACCGAGACAGCCGGCGAGGCCCTGGCCCTCAGCTACTCCTGCCAGCAGCCAGGTCAAGCGCATGGCCCACCGCCAGCTGCGCCACCCGCTGCAGGTGCTGCTGGCGCGGGTGCAGATGGGGATGAGGGGCCGTGCGAGCGTGGGGCGGCAAGGCTGACAGATGCAGGGCCTCCCGCAGGACGGTCTGACGGCAAGAGAGTACCATGGATGCTTCCGTGACTCGACCGGAGACCGCCATGAAGCTCTATGTCAGCCCACCTCGCCCTATGGGCGCATCTGCCTGGCCCGCGCGCTGCTGCTGGGTCGCAACGATCTGTCGCTGCAAATGGTGGACCCATGGCAGAACCCGCCGGGCTGGAGGCCATCAACCCACTGAGCCAGATTCCGGTGCTGGTGCTGGATGACGGCAAGACCGCTGTTCCGGGCACGCTGCCCATCTGCGCTGTACCTGGGTGGTGCCATGCCACCGGCGGCGAGCTGTCGGCCATCTCGCAGACGCATGCACTGCTGGAGATGCTGATCAGATCGTGAAGCTGGTGCGCTTCAAGGCACCGGACACGGCCGACCATCCGCTGGTGGCGCGCAGTGTCACGGCGCTGAAGCGTGCGCTGGCGCAGGGTGCCCGCCTTTGACGGCAATAGCCAGACCTGGCCGGACGTGATGCTGGCCGTGGTGCTGCTGACCGTGAAGCTGCGTCGCCCGAGAATTCGAGGCGGCTGCACGGCCCGACACGAAGGCGGCCGTGGAAGCCTTTTGCCGCAACTTCGCTGGCGAAGAAAAACGGCCCCCGAGGCCCTGGCGGCGACCAAGGCCACGACGGTCGGCGAGCTTTGACTCCAGCCGGCCAGTTCATGCCTGGCACGTCAATACGGTCAGAACCGACACGCCGTCCGTCCGGCCGTGCATGCTTCCCGTGGTGACATAGCCTGTATCTTCCGCTCACCGTCGGTGATGGCGACACCGTGTCATCACCGGCCCTGCACCCGCGGAACGACAGGGAGGTTGTCATGTCAGGAGCCGAGGAATCGAACCCGCCTGAGCCTGCTGCTGGGCCTTGCCCTGCTGCCGCTGACAGTGCCAGGCGGACGCCCCTGCCCTGCCGGCCCCGAGACCCAGCGCATCGGACGGGTGCAGTTCGAGCCCTGCGTCCTGCAGGCGCCCTCGGGTCTGGAGCAACGCGCCCGTGCCCTGTGTGGTTCGCTGAAGGTGCCCGAGAACCCGCAGCTGCCCTCAGGGACGGCAGATCGAGTTGAAACTGGCGTGGGTGCCGCCGCTCAAGTCCTTCATGGCCCAGAAGGATCCGGTCTTCCCTGCTGTCGGGCGGGCCGGGCCAGGACACGCTGCAGACCTATGCGGCGCTGGCAGCCTAGCCGCAGATATACGCGAGCGCCGGGGGCATGGTGCTGGTGGATCAGCGCGGCACGGGGGTCAAACCGGCTGGATTGCCCGATGGCGCCCGGTACCGACATGCTGTCGATGCCGCCCCAGGCGCTGGTGGCCTTCACCAGGCCTGCCAGAAGGCGCTGGCGGGACAAGGCGGACCTGCGTTTCTACACCACCACCGACGCCGTGCGGGATCTGGAGACCGTGCGCAAGGCCCTGGGGCTGGAGCGGATCAATCTGCTGGGCATCTCCTACGGCACGCGGGTGGCGCTGCAGTACGCCCGGCAATATCCGCAGCAGACGCGGGCGCTGATCCTGGATTCCCCCTGCCCAACGGGCATTATCTGGGCGAGCTGGATGCGCGCCAGCACGAGATGCGCTGAAGCGCCTGCTGGCACGCTGCACGGAAGACGCGGCCTGCCACAAGGCGCTGGGTGATCCGTACCCGCAGCTGCTGCGGGTGCTGGAAAAGCTGCGTTCCAAGCCGGTGGAGGTGAACCTGAAGCTGCCGCCCCGGGGCGAGTGGGTTCGCCAGCGTCTGACGGACGAGACGATGGCCTCGCTGGTGCGCCTGCTGGCCTATTCGCCCGAGACGGCCAGCATGCTGCCGCTGCTGATCCATCAGGCCGCCCAGGGGCACTACGAGGTGCCCGGCTATCTGGCGCGGCGGATGAACGAGCAGCTTCGGGAGATCCTGGCGATGGGCATGTACGCCGCCGTGGCGTGACCGAAGACCTCGACAGTTTCCAGAAACCCGCAGGCCAGCCCGACCCGCTGATGCTGAATGCCAACATCAGGGCCATGGCCCAGCCTGCCGCAGCTGGCCCCGGGGTGAAGTCCGGCAGGGGTTCGACAAGCAGATTTCACCGGACATCCCCGTGCTGGCGCTGACCGGCGAGGTTCGACCCACCCTCGGCCACGCCATGGGCGAGGCGGCCGTGGCGGGACTGAAGAACGCACGTCATCTGCACCTGAAGCATCAGGCGCACAACGTGATGTCGGCGGGCTGCATGCCCGAGCTGATGGCGGAGTTTCTGCGGCGACCTGACGCCGCGGCCCTGGATGTCAGCTGTCTGGACGAGCTGAAGCCCGTTCCGCTGCTGCTGCAATGGCCGCAGCCGTCGCGCTGACAAAAGAGAGCAGAAGAAAGAGAGATGGTGCCCGGGGTCGGACTCGAACCGACACGCCTCGCGGCGGGGGATTTTTGAGTCCCCTGCGTCTACCGGTTTCACCACCCGGGCATGGCTGCTGCCATGAAGGACGGAGCCGCTTCCTGTAACATCGGCATCCGGCTGGCATTATGGCCCAAGTCTGCAGCCTGCGGCAACCGCCGAGCCACCTGACAACAGTGCAGTGGCAGGGTACACCGCCTCGCGCCCTGCGCCCCTTGCAGCCCGCCTCCGGGCCTGCGTCGCCCCTGCCTGACTCCTGCCGTTTCCTTTCCCGCCTTCCGCCATGGGCTCCTCGCCTTTCCCGCACCATCGTCTGGGCCATGTGCCCGTACAGATATCGCCGCTGGAAGAATCCCACCTGCCGCAGCTGATGCAGGGTGCAGAAGCGAGACCTATGCCGGCCTGCCGGTGCTGGAGCCCGTGGAGTTCTTCCGGAACCGCCGGCAGCTTGCGCCGCAGGGATGCCTGGTGGCACTGGCCGGCAACCGGGTGACGGGCTATCTGGTCTCGTATCCGTGGGACGACGGGCTGCCGCCCGCGCTGGGGAGCTGCTGGATGCGCTGCCCGAACCGGGCCGGCACTGGTTCGTCCACGACTGCGCCGTGAGCCCCGAATGGCATGGTCGGGGCATTGCCCAGCGCCTGCTGGCCGCCACCGTGGCGGCGGCACGCCGGCGGGGTCTGGGCAGCCTGCGGCTGGTGTCGCTGGCCGGGGCAGTCCGCTTCTGGCAGCGCCATGGCTTTCAGGACGTGACGCCCACGCCACGCCTGCAGACCAAGCTGGCCCGGCTATGGCGCCGGCGCCCGACTGATGCAGCGCCGGATCCTCGCAGAGCCGGCCCCTTCCGCATGAGGGCCATCACGCGACGCCTTCACCGCTCCGTGATGCCCGCCCCTTTTTCCTGATCCATCCCGATGAAGCTGTCCGATTTCGACTATCACCTGCCCGAGGAGCTGATTGCGCAGTACCCGCCCGAGCAACGCCGGCGGGCGGCTGCTGGACGTAGCAACGCTGATGCGGCTGCCCGAGGGCCACCGCTGCCGACCGGCGGCTGGCCGATCTGCCGGAACTCATCGCGCCCGGCAGCCTGCTGGTGTTCAACGACACGCGGGTCATCCACGCACGGCTGGCGGGACGCAAGGAAAGCAGCGGACGCATCGAGGTGATGGTCGAGCGCATCGACAGCGAGCACGAGTGCTGGCGATGGTGCGCGCCAGCCACCCGCCAGGGCGGGCAACCGGCTGCACTTCGGGCGGAAGAGGCCACGGAGGTGCCACGGTCGTCTCGGCGCGCGAGCCGGGCGGCATGATGCTGCGCATCCGCTTCGATGCACCAGCAGCCGGGGTGCTGGAGCGGCTGGGCGAGCTGCCGCTGCCGCCCTACATCCAGCACCAGCCGGATCAGGCCGACGAGGCGCGCTATCGAGACCGTGTTCGCCCGCGAGCCGGGCGCGGTGGCCGCCCCACGGCTGGCCTGCACTTCGACGAGGCGCTGCTGGCGGCGCTGCAGGGCGCGCGGCATCGAAGCGCACACCTGACGCTGCACGTGGGTGCGGGCACCTTCCTGCCGGTGCGCACCGAAGACCTGTCGCAGCACCACATGCACAGCGAGCGCTACACGCTGTCGCCCGAGACGGCACAGGCCATCGCCCGCGCCAAGGCCGAGGACGGCCGGTGGTGGCCATCGGCACCACGGCGCTGCGGGCGCTGGAAGCCAGCGGCGGCGTGGCCGGGCAGCGCGAGACGGATCTGTTCATCACCCGGGCTACCGCTTCCGGGTGGTGGACCGGCTGTTCACCAACTTCCACCTGCCCAAGTCACGCTGCTGATCCTGGTGAGCGCCTTTGCCGGCCGCGAGACGATCCGCCGCGCCTACGCGCACGCCATCGCGCAGCGCTCTCGCTTCTTCAGCTATGGCGATGCCATGCTGCTGGATCGCGCCCTCCGTGGAGGGACGGCTGACCTTTCCCCATCGGAATGGTCCGGGAGACGGACACTCCGGGTGCCTGGGATGCCGAGGCGGCCTGCCTGACGGGCGTGACCAGCCCGTGGGCCCAGGCCCTGCGTGATCGCGCCCCTTCACCCTGCCGCTCCCTTACACTGGCTGCCACGGCCCCGCCTTCTGCAGCCGCTTTCCCCGATCACCTCCTTCCATCATGTCATGCTGCATTACACGCTGAACCACACCGACGGCCTGGCCCGCCAGGGCACGCTGCAGCTCAACCATGGCGACATCAGACCCCGATCTTCATGCCGGTGGGCACCTACGGCGCCGTCAAGGGCATGTCGCCGGCCAGACCTGGAGGCGGTGGGCGCGCGCATCATCCTGGGCAACACCTTTCACCTGTGGCTGCGTCCCGGCACGACCGTGATGGAGAAGCTGGGCGGGCTGCACGGCTTCAACGGCTGGCACCGTCCCATCCTGACCGATTCGGGCGGCTTCAGGTCTGGAGCCTGGGGATCTGCGCAAGATCTCGGAAGAAGGTGTGCGCTTTGCCTCGCCCATCAGCGGCGACAAGCTGTTCCTGACGCCCGAGGTCTCGATGCAGGGTGCAGCGGGCGCTGAACTCGGACATCGCCATGGTGTTCGATGAATGCACGCCGATCGAGATCGATGGCTGCCCACCACCCGAAGAGGCCGCCCGCTCGATGCAGCTGTCGCTGCGCTGGGCACCGCCGCAGCCGTGACGAGTTCCTGCGCGGCGAAAACCCCAACGCCCTGTTCGGGATCGTCCAGGGGTGGCATGTTCGAGGACCTGCGCGACGAGTCGCTGGCGGGCCTGACGGACATCGGCTTCGAGGGCTATGCGGTGGGCGGCCTGTCGGTGGGCGAGCCCAAGGAAGACATGCTGCGCATCCTGGACCACATCGGTCACCGGCTGCCCGCCGACCGGCCCCGCTACCTGATGAGGGTTGGGCACGCCCGAGGATCTGCTCGACGGCATCGCCCGCGGCATCGACATGTTCGACTGCGTGATGCCCACCCGCAACGCCCGCAACGGCTGGCTGTTCACCCGCTTCGGCGACCTGAAGATCCGCAACGCCCGCTGGCGCGATGCAGTGAGCGCCCGCTGGACCCGACCTGCCTGTGCAGCACCTGCCGCCACCATTCGCGCGCCTACCTGCACCACCTGCGGCGGGTGGGCGAGATGCTGGGCGCGCACCTGGCCACCGTGCACAGCCTGCACTTCTATCTGGACCTGATGGCCCAGGCACGGCAGGCCATTGCCGAAGGACGCTTTGCGGCCTTCCACGCCGCCTTCCTGAAGGACCGCCAGCGCGGGCTGGACGGCTGAGGCGATGTGCGCCCTTCACGGCGCCAGAACGCGCCGTCAGCCTGGGCATGATTCGGGGGCGATCGCTTCGGCGGCCCCTGCGCGATACTGCAGCGCCGGCCATGGCCGCGACCGCCCGGCAGACGGCCCGTCGCTATAATGACGGGTTCACCCATCCATCCCTTCAACCCTGAAAGGGAACCCTATCGTGATTTCCACCGCCTACGCGCAGACTGCCGCCCCCGCCGGCGCCGAGAGCCAGCTGCTGGGCTTTCTGCCCATCATCCTGATGTTCGTGGCCATGTATTTCCTGATGATCCGTCCGCAGATGAAGCGGGCCGAGGAGCATCGGAACATGCTAGCAGCGTTGCAAAAAAAGGCGATGAAGTGGTGACGGCTGGCGGGATCGTCGGCCGGGTCACCAAGGTCGGCGACGCCTATGTTACCGTCGAAGTTTCTGCTTCTGGCGACAAAGTCCATCGAAATGAACTTCCAAAGTCCACCGTCCAGACCCTTCTGCCGAAGGGCACCATCAAGGCCATCTGAGTGTGAATCGATATCCGTTCTGGCGATATGCCCTCATCAGGGCTGGCGCTGATCTTCAACCTGATCTATACCCTCCCCAGCTACCGGCGAATCGCCAGCGGTTTCAGATATCGAGCCAGAAGGCGACCATCAAAGGTCGACGCGGCCACCGAAAAGCCAGGCGCTGGCCGCGCTCGACAAAGGCCGGCATCCCCAACACGGGGGTGCTGCGCGACGACTAACTCCGTCAAGATCCGCTTCGAGTCCACCGATGCCAGCTGCGCGCCGCGACGTGCTGGAGAAGGCGATGAATCCCGGATCACGCCGATCGGTCTACATCACCGCGCTGAACCTGCTGTCGGCTTCAGCCCACGTGAGCTGACCCAGCTGCAGCCCTGCCCATGTACCTGGGTCTGGACCTGCGCGGCGGCGTCCACTTCCTGATGCAGATCGACACCACCGAGGCGCTGAACAAGCGCCTGGACAGTGCGATGGCCGACGTGCGCACGCTGCTGCGCGACCGCAAGGCGCGTCACAACGGCATCAAGCGCAACGGCAAGCAGCTGGTGCTGGATTTTTGCCAGCGAGGATGCCCGCACCCGCGCCCAGGAGCTGCTGCGTGACAACCAGGCCGACCTGGCCGTGCAGGAACGGGGCAGTGGCGATCAGTCGCAGCTGCTGCTGACGCTGACCGGAGTCCGCCATGCGCACCTTCCTGGACAACTCGGTGCAGCAGAACATCACCACGCTGAACAACCGGATCAACGAACTGGGCGTGGCCGAGCCGGTCATCCAGCGCCAGGGGCGCCGACCGGATCGTGGTGCAGCTGCCCGGCGTGCAGGACACGGCACGCGCCAAGGACATCCTGGGCCGTACCGCCACGCTGGAAGCCCGGCTGGTGGACGCGAGCCCCGAGGCCCAGCGGGCGCTGACCAGCGAGAACGGCGTGGTGCCCTTCGGCTCCGACCTGTTCCGCCAGGGGCGTGCGCCCGCGGTGGTGCTGCGGCGTGAGCCCATCTTCACCGGCCAGCAGCTCGCAACGCCTACGGCCACCTTCGACGAGCACCAGCAACCGGCCGTGGCCGTGAGCCTGAACGAGGGCCGGCGGCCGCCACCTGCCGCAAGTCTCCCGCAAGAACATCCACAAGCCCATGGCCGTGGTGCTCTTCGGAGAAGGGCAGGGCGAGGTGCTGACGGTGGCCACCATCCAGTCCGAGCTGGGCAGCCGCTTCCAGATCACGGGCATGGGTTCGGCCAAGAACGCCGGCGACCTGGCGCTGCTGCTGCGTGCCGGTGCGCTGGCCGCCCCGATGGACATCATCGAGGAACGCACCATCGGCCCGAGCCTGGGTGCCGAGAACATCTCGAGGGCTTCCAGCTCGGTGACCTGGGGCTTCCTGGCTCATCGCGGTGTTCATGAGCATCTACTACATGCTCTTCGGCCTGTTCTCGACCGTGGCGCTGGGCTTCAACCTGCTGATGCTGGTGGCCGTGCTGTCGCTGCTGCAGGCCACGCTCACGCTGCCCGGCATCGCGGCCATTGCGCTGACGCTGGGCATGGCCATCGACGCCAACGTGCTGATCAACGAGCGCGTGCGCGAGGAGCTGCGCAAGGGCGCCTCGCCGCAGATGGCCATCAGCGCCGGGCTACAGAGCACGCCTGGGCCACCATCCTGGACGCCAACGTCACGACGCTGATCGCGGGTCTGGCGCTGCTGGCCTTCGGCTCCGGGCCCGATCAAGGGCTTGCCGTGGTCCACTGCCTGAGCATCCTCACCTCCATGTTCTCCGGCGGTGTTCGTCTCGCGCGGGCTGGTCAACCTCTGGTATGGCGGCAAGAAGCGCGTCAAGCATCTGTCCGTCGGCCAGAGCGACTGGCACCTGGATGATCCGAAACCGGCCAAGCGCTGAGGGAGCAAGCACACCATGGAACTCTTCAAGATCCGGCGCGACATCCCGTTCATGCGCCATGTGACGATCCTGAACGCCATCTCGATCGTCTTCTTCCTGCTGGCGGTGCTGTTCCTGTCACCCGCGGCCTGAACCTGTCGGTGGAGTTCACCGGGCGGCACGGTCATGGGTTCAGCTACGCACAGCCGGCCGACCTGGGCAAGACCCGCCAGGCCATCGAGGGCTGGGCTTCTCGAGGCCGCAGGTGCAGAACTTCGGCACCTCGCGCGACGATGCTGATCCGCCTGCCCGCTGAAGGAGGCGTCTCGGCCGCCAAAGCAGGGCGAGACGGTTCATGGCGACGCTCAAGAAAGCATGACCCGTCGGTGGAGCTGCGCCGCAACGAGTTCGTCGGGCCCGCAGGTGGGTCATGAACTGCCACCAGCGGCGCCATGGCGCTTCTGGTGGTGATTGCCGGCATCGTGATCTACCTGGCCGTCCGCTTCGAGATGGAAGTTCGGCGTGGCCGGCATCATCGCCAACCTGCGACGTGGTGATCATCCTGGGCTTCTTCGCCTTCTTCCAGTGGGGAATTCTCGCTGTCGGTGCTGGCCGCGGTGCTGGCGGTGCTGGGCTACTCGGTCAACGAGTCGGTCATCATCTTCGACCGGGTGCGGGAGAAGTTCCGCAAACGCCATGCGCAAGATGACCACTGCCCAGGTGCTGGACCACGCCATCACCACCACCACCTCGCGGACGGTCATCACCACACGTCCACGCTGATGATGGTGCTGTCGATGCTGTTCTTCGGCGGCCCCACGCTGCACTACTTCTCGCTGGCGCTGGCCATCGGCATCTGCTGGCGTGTACTCCTCCATCTTCGTGGCTGCTGCCATCGTGATGCGCCTGGGCCTCAAGCGTGAGGATCTGGGTCAAGCCCGTGAAGAAGGACGCCACCGGTGGAACTGCCCTGAGAACGGAAAAAGCCGGCCCCAGGGACCGGCTGTGCGAGGATCACCAAGGCGCCAGAGACTTCGGTCCTGGCGCCTCTGCCGACGGATCGAGTGGCGGAACCACTGCCCGTAGATGGAGCCGGCCGAGTGGGCCAGCAGCGGGCCTCACAGGAGACCACGATGCTGCACTGGATGACGCCAGATGGGCGACATAGCGCGACATCTTTCGTCAGATCGACGCTACCAGAAATCGGCAACAAGTCGTCAGCAAATCTGCGCGCGCACAGCCTCTCGTAACCAGTTTCCGGGCCTCAACTGTTCACTTGTTCGACATGACACATGTACCTGTCGTTTTTCGGTGTGATGGCTGCTTATCTACGATGGAACAGCCGAGAGCAGGGCCTTTACCTTTCATCGACGAAGTAATCACAGGACAGGGGCGAAGCGTCGAGAACGGCCGGTCCCCGATGGATAGACAGGCAACATGAACGCACCTGCAAACGAGCTCGCCTTGGGCCTCTCGGTCGCGGCCCTGCTGGCCGCCTGCGGCGACGCGACAGATCGGGTGATGCAGGCGCCTCACTGCAGCAACGACCAAGTCAGCCACCACCAAGGCAATCGCTGCGCTGCCCACCGCCCTGCCCCTGAAAGCCTGCGACCGACAGCAGGCGGAGCCATCTCAGCACGGGCATCCGGGGCGACGTGCTGGCCACGGCGCGTGACGCAGAATGCCGGTACGGTGGAAGCGCACCCGCCGAACAGGGCGAGCCCCGGTGATCAAGATCGAGCAGTCGGTGAAGGCCACGCAGACGGGCAACGGCATCGCAGCCTTTCTTCAACGATTACCGCGTGTCCCTGGACAAGATCAGATGACAGCGACACCTTTGCCTCGGTGCGCGTGATGACGGGCCTGTCGGCCCTAACAGCTGCCGGACAACCTGGACCGAGGCCGCAGCCGATGCCGAGCTGCTGAAGATCGATACCGTGCAGCCGGATCGAGAAGGCGAGATCGCCGATGGCGCCATACCCGCTATCAGGCACGCGCACCCACATGCAGCTGGGCCAGCCTGGAGCCTGAAGCGGAACATGGTGCTGATGTGCGGCGCCGAGTCCCTGAGCTGGGAGGACCAGAACAGCGCACCACACAGGTGGTGATGCGCGCCGAGCGGGGCCGCCAGTCGTCGGACTTCAACCTGTGCACCGAAGTGGGCGTCGACGACTTCTCGCGCGTGAGCTGCGCCCAGTGGCGCGTGCCGCAGAACTGGAAGGCCGGCCGGGCCCCTGACCTATCTGGGCCAGCGCGTGACGGAGCGCCACCAGAAGAACGTGACGGACCGGTACAGCAACATCACCGGCACCGTGTCGCGGCCCATCACCTGGCGGACGCGCTGATGGCAATGACGGGCCGGCAAAAGCGCTCGGCCCGTCATCCGGATCACTTCACGTTGAAGCTCAGCGTGAACTCGTCCACCACCTTGTCGCAGACCTTGGGATCCTTCGGTGCCTGTTCGACCTCGGACGACAGGTACCAAAGTCCCGGTTTCAGCGCCCGGAACGAGAACTCGCCGTTCTTGTCGGTCTCGGCATGAGAGGCCTCGATCTCGACCTCTTCCGAATTGAAGCCAGCCGGGCTGCCCACAACCTTGGCATCCGCCGCAGCTTGCCGTCCAGCGTCACACGGAACTGGCCAGCTCACCGACCTTGATGTCGTTGGGGCTGGCCAGCGGCGCGCTCGATCTCGTAGCCCTGCCCAGCGGCGGTGGCGAAGGCGCCGTCATCGTCGATGATGACAGAAGCTCTTGCCGCTCATCGAGTACAGCCCGCAGCTCTGCGCATCCGGGAAGTCGGCGCGCGTCTTGGCCATAGCCCCTTGCCATCGGCCTTCTTCGTCCAATACGTGGGCTTGTAGGTGCCCAGCGGCACGTGCGTGCCCTTGCCCAGCTTGGCGGAATGGCGATAGTGGGTCGGTTCTCGCCCGACTGCACGAGTGTCTGCGTGCCGTTGGCGCTGATCACCTGCGGTGCCTCGAGCAGCACCAGCCGCGCCTCGGGAATGACCTCGGGCTTTGGGAAACTCGTGGCCGTAGATCAGGTCGGCCTCAAGAGCATCCTTGTTCTCGCCCTGGGTCCAGAGACTGTGGGCGGACGCGGATGCCGATGCGCCCAGCAGCAGGGCAAAGCAGGGGTGGCGTTGAGTGCTTTCATGGTTTTTCCTCACCTGGGTTGGTCGTCTTGATTCTTGATTGTGTTCTGATTCATTATCCATGACGCGGAAGGTCATGGCATCGGACATCGCAGCGTCCGCTGCTTGCCTGGATCGAATGAGTGCATGGCGGGTCTCCTTCCTGCCGTCAGCCACAATGGCTGCGTGCCTTGCCGGGGTCTGGACCGGAATCGGGACCGCAGCGTCACGTCAGCGTCAGCGTCAGCGTCAGCATGCGAATGCTACATCATCTCTGTAGCAGATGATAACCATTCATATATTACAAAGGCGCGCAAGGCCTGACGCCCTCTAATCCATGCCCCTGCCCGGGCATGCCCGGCCGGCGGGACGGTTCTGGGGCACTTTTGCCTTCATCCCCTGACCCACACGGAGCACGGACATGAAGATAGCCATGGCGGGCGATCACGCCGGATTTGCGATGAAGGCGGCGCTGAAGAAGCGGCTGGAAAGCCAGGGCCACGAGGTGGTGGACTTCGGGCCGTTCTCGGAGGAGGCTGCGACCTGCCGGACTTCATCTACCCGGCCGCGCTGGCGGTAGAGCGATGGGCAGGTGGATCGCGGCATCTTCATTGATGGTGTGGGCTGCGGCAGCGCCTTGATCGCCAACAAGATCCCGGCGTGTACGCGGCCGTGGCGCAGGATCCGTTCTGCGCGGGACTGCACGCTCGCACTCGAACACCAACGTGCTGTGCCTGGGCGGCAAGCTGATCGGCCCGGCCATCGCCGAGGTCATCGTCGACACCTGGATGACGACCGACTACCTGGCTGACAACCCGCGCTACGCAGCGGGTGGACAAGGTGGTGGAGATCGCGAAGAAGCACGGTCAGATGAGGCATTCCGTCCCTGCGCTTTTGCAGCGGACCTGATACCACGGCATCCCGCGCTCATGAAAGGCCCGCAACCTGCCAGGACCGGCAGGGCTGCGGGGCCTTCTCCATGATCGAGATCGTCAGACCTTCTTCGCCCAGCGCCTCGGCCCGGCCGATGTAGCTGGCCGGCGTGAGCGCGCGCAGCTGGGCGCAGGGCGGTTTCGAGGGATGTCCAGCCCGTCGATGAAGGAGGACGCAGGTCCGCCTGGCCGATGTGGCGGCCGCGGGTGAGTTCCTTCAGTTTCTCGTAGGGTTTCTCCACCATAACGACGCATGACGGTCTGAATGGGTTCGGCCAGCACTTCCCAGTTGGCGTCGGGTCGGCAGCCAGGGGCGGCTTCGGCCACCTGCAGCTTGCCCAGGCCGCGCTGGGCAGAGTCGTGAGGCCAGCAGGCTGTAGCCCGGGCCACGCCCACGTTGCGCAGGACGGTGGAGTCGGTCAGGTCACGCTGCCAGCGGCTGACAGGGCAGTTTCTGGGCCAGGGTGCGACAGCAGGGGCATTGGCCAGGCCCAGGTTGCCTTCGGCGTTCTCGAAGTCGATGGGGTTGACCTTGTGCGGCATGGTGGAGGGACCCGCTTCGCCGGCCTGAGCTTCTGAGTGAAGTAGCCGATGGAGATGTAGCTCCAGATGTCGCGGCACAGGTCCAGCAGCACGGTGTTGAAGCTCACCAGGGCGTGGAAGAGATCGGCCATGTAGTCGTGCGGCTCGATCTGGGTGGTGAGCGGGTTGAAGGTGAGGCCCAGCCGGCCTTCGACGACCTGCTGCGAGAAGGCGGGCCAGTCCACGTCGGGGTAGGCGGACGGGTGGGCGTTGTGGTTGCCCACGGCGCCGTTCATCTTGCCCAGGATGGCACACGCCGGCGATGCGGGCGCGTGCCTGCTGCATGCGCTGAACGACGTTGGCGATTTCCTTGCCCGAGGTGGTGGGTGATGCGGGCTGGCCGTGGGTGCGCGACAGCATGGGCAGGGGCGGCGTGACTGATGCGCCATGCCGCGCAGGGGTGTCAGATGATGGCGTCGATGGCCGGCAGGATGACCTTTTCACGGCTGCCCTTAGAGCATGAGGCCGTGCGAGGTGTTGTTGATGTCCTCGGAGGTGCAGGCGAAGTGGATGAACTCGCTGGCGGCGGCCAGCTCGGCGTCGTCGGCCACGCGGCTCTTCAGGAAGTACTCGACGGCCTTCCACGTCGTGGTTGGTGGTGCGCTCGAAGGTCTTGATGGCCTGGGCGTCGGCGCTGCCGAAGTCCTGCACGATGGCTTCCAGGCGCTGGCGGGCGGCCGGGCTGAAGGGCTTCGAGTTCGGCGGGCCAGCATCGGACGGGGCGATGAGGCAGGCCACTTCCACCTGCACGCGGTGGCGCATGAAGGCGGCCTCCGGACCGATGAGGCGCGCAGCGGCGCACTGTAGCGGCGTAGCGGCCATCCAGGGGAGACAGGGCATCGAGAGCGGATGTGTCGGCGGTCATGATCGGGAGCTTCGGACGGGTACGGAAGAGCCCCGATCTTACCCTACAGCAGCTTGTAAAGCCGTTCGCCCACGGATTGCAGGGTATGGGCTGCCCCGGCAGGCATGGTGGGCATTGCGCAGCGGTGCGCTGGCAAACAGGTTCCACTGGGCCCAGCAGGGCGCACGCCCCGTGCCTTGCTGGGCCACGGCATTGAGCCATTTCTCCAGCATCACGCGGCGCTCGTCCATCTGATCCCAGTGCGTCAGGTCCTGCGACCAGCGAAGCACTGACGCCATCCAGCAGCAGCTGGCTCATCAGCAGGCGCCGACGCGCCCTGCCCTCGCTGCCGCCCGCAGCCTGATGTCCACCGGCGGCAGCAAGGCGCCCAGCGAGGCGGCCACTTCCTGTGCCATGGGCGGCATCAGACGGGCGATGTCCAGCGTGGGCCGGGTACGGGTAGCGTCGGCCACGGTACGCCAGCGGGCCTCCAGCTGGGCCATCTCGTCCCGCTCGATGCGGGTGAACAGCTCACGCTTGATGCGCTGCATCAGCCCATCGCCCTGGCGACGCAGGCGGGCTGTCGAGGGTGGCGTGATCGGCCTGACCCTCTGCGCCCGACAGGACATAGCCGGACAACAGCTGGGTGTGGACCAGCAGGAATTCGGTGATCAGCGTGCGCTGCCCCTGCCGAGATCGGCCCCAGGGGTCGCCGGGACGTGCTGGCAGCACCGGGCGTCAGCAGGACGCCCAGGCCGATGGTCATGAGCTGCAGCAGGCGGCGGCGCGCTGGCGGCGCACCATCACGGGGCGCGAACGTGCCGCGCCCCCGCGCCGCTCTGGCGCCGGGTGCAGGAAGGTCTCGATCTGTGCCCAGGGTGTCCATGTGGCGGATTCTGGCGCCCAGGCCGGGCCAGCGCCAGGGCTCTGCGGACGAATGGATGGAACGGTCGGCCGGATGCGGGGTGCCTGCTGGCGGCCCTCAGGCGTCAGGCGCCGACGCCCGCGCAGGGCCCGTGCCTGGGGGCGCGGACGCGAACCGCGGGAAGCGGGCAGCCGCCCCTTCAGCCCTGCCGGTCGATGATGGCCCCGCCCAGGTAGACTTCCCCGTCGTAGAAGACGACGGACTGGCCAGGGGGTGACGGCCCCATTGCGGTTCTGCAAAGCCCACCTCGATGCGTGAGGGGGTTTTCGGCCAGTGGCGCCGCCGATGCAGCGGCCGAGGTCGCGTCCGTGGCGGTGCCCTCCTCCGGCGATGGGGCTGCACCCATCCCTTCAGCGTCCTGCTGGCGGTAGCGGCACTTCACGCCGTAGTGAGCGCCCCGGCTCGGGAGCCGCGCCGATCCAGTGGACATCGCGTGCGAGCCAGCCGCTGGGTGAGCAGCAAGGGGTGGTCGTGCCCGCGCACCACGATGAGCGTGTTGCTGGCCAGGTCCTTCCCAGCCACGAACCAGGGGCGTTCCGTCGGCGTTGTCGCGCCGGCCACCAATGCCGATGCCCTTTGCGCTGGCCCAGGGTATAGAACGAGAGCCCGACATGCTCGCCCACCTGCACGCCCCGGTCATCGACCATCGGCCCCGGTTTGGTGGGCAGATAGCGCGACAGGAACTCGCGGAACGGGCGCTCGCCGATGAAGCAGATGCCGGTGGAGTCCTTCTTGGTGGCGTTGAGCAGCCCGGATGCGGGCGGCGATCTCGCGCACCTCGGGCTTGGTGATGCCCGCCAGCGGGAAGACGGCCCGCGAGAGCTGATACTGGTTCAGCCGGTGCAGGGAAGTAGCTCTGGTCCTTGTTGGCGTCCGCCCCGCGCAGCAGCTGCACCAGGCCGTCAGGCCCGATGCGGTTGCCGGCGTGTGGCCGGTGGCGATGCGCTCGGCCCCAGCGCCAGGGCGTGGTCAGGAACGCCTTGAACTTGATCTCGGCGTTGCAGAGGATGTCGGGATTGGGCGTGAAGCCGGCCTCGTAGGCCTGCAGGAACAGGCTGAAGACCCGCTCGCGGTAGTCGGCAGCGAAGTTGACGGCCTCCAGGTCGATGCCGATCACGTCAGCCACACTGGCGGCGTCCAGCCAGTCCTGACGCGACGAGCAGTACTCGCTGTCATCGTCGTCTTCCCAGTTCTTCATGAAGAGGCCGGTGACCTGCCAGCCCGCCTCTTTCAGCAGCCAGGCACTGACAGCGGAATCGACACCGCCCGAGAGCCCTACAACGATCTGACGGCCTTCTCCGTCCGGTAATGTACGTTTCATGCGAACATTGTAGAAAATGATGAAACCCTCAAGGGAAGTTCCGGTCACCCTGCCTCCTCACGTGCAGCCAGCCTGCCGGGAGGTGGCATGACCAGAGACCCCAGAAACCCCCAAGAAAGGATCTGCCCATGAGAATCGGGATCCCGAAAGAGCGACGTCCAGGCGAAACCCGGGTGGCTGCCACGCCAGAGACCGTCAGAAGCTGGTCAAGGCGGGCCACGAGTGCTGGTTGAACGTGAGGCCGGTGTGGCCTCCGACATCACCGATGCAGCCTATGAGGGAAGCCGGCGCACAGATCGTGGACACCGCCGGGTGCCTTCGGCGCCGAGCTGGTGGCCAAGGTGCGCGGCCCCATGGAGGAAGAACTGCCCCAGCTGAAGGCGGGTTCCACCCTGCTGGGCATGCTCAACCCCACCATGCCGACGGCCTGGCGCGTCTGGCCGCCACGGGCGTGACGGCCTTCGCCCTGGAGCTGCCCGCGCACCACGCGTGCCCAGAGCCTCGATGTCCTCTCATCTCAGGCCAATATTGCCGGATACAAGGCCGTGCTGGTCGCCGCCAAACCTGTACCAGCGCTTCTTCCCCATGATGATGACGGCTGCGGGTACCGCCAAGGCAGCCCGTGTGGTCATCCTGGGCGCCGGCGTGGCCGGTCTGCGAGGCCATCGCCACGGCCCGCCGCCTGGGCGCAGTGGTCGAGGCCTCGGACGTGCGTCCGGCCGTGAAGGAGCAGATCGAGTCGCTGGGTGCCAAGTTCATCGACGTGCCCTACGAGACCGACGAGGAACGCGAGGCCGCCGCCGGTGTGGGCGGCTATGCACGCCCGATGCCGCCGTCCTGGCTGGAACGCCAGGCCAAGGCCGTGGCCGAGCGCATCCGCCAGGCCGACGTGGTGATCACCACGGCCCTCATCCCCGGCCGCAAGGCGCCGGTGCTGGTCACGCGCGCCATGGTCGAATCCATGCGCCCCGGCTCGGTGGTGGTGGACATGGCCGTTGAACAGGGCGGCAACTGCGAACTGTCGAAGGCCGACAACGTGGTGCGCCACCAGGGCGTGAGCATCGCCGGGGTGGGCAACCTGCCCAGCCATGGTGCCGGCCGACGCCTCGGCGTTCTACGCCCGCAACATCCCTGATTTCCTGAAGCTGATCGTCGACGACGAGAAAAGCTCAAGATCGACCTGGAAGACGACATCGTGAAGGCCTGCCTGGTGGCCCGCGACGGCCAGGTACTGCGCGAGCAGAAGGCCTGAGTCCCGCGCCGGCCCGGACGGCCGGCTTCACCGAAATACAACCAAGGTTTCACGACATGGAACTCGTCAATCACACCATCCTCAACCTGATCATCCTGGTGCTGGCCATCTATGTGGGCTATCACGTGGTCTGGAACGTGACGCCGGCGCTGCACACGCCGCTGATGGCCGTCACGAACGCCGTCTCGGCCATCGTCATCGTCGGGCGCCATGCTGGCAGCATCCCTCACCGAGACTGGCCTGGGCAGGGACCATGGGGCCTTCTGGCCGTGATCCTCGCCTCCGTCAACGTGTTCGGGGGCTTCCTGGTCACCCGGCGCATGCTGGAGATGTTCAGAAGAAGGAACCGCGCAAGGCGGAGAACAAGGCATGAGGCACCTCATGGCCCAACCCTTCGTCACCGCGCGGTCGGCTGCCCGGCAGCCTGACATCGCGCAGCCCGTATCGTTTTCTGGAGCATTCTGATGAGCATGAATCTCGTCGTTCTGTTGTACCTGGTGGCCTCGGTGTGCTTCATCCAGGCCCTGAAGGGCTGTCGCACCCACCACCTCGCGCCGCGGCAACGTCTTCGGCATGGTGGGCATGCTGATCGCCATCGTCACCACCGTGGCGCTGATCCTGAAGCTGCAGGGGCCGCCGGCACCCAGTCCAGCAGCGCCGGCATCGCGCTGGTCATCTTCGGCCTGCTGGTGGGCGGCTCTGCCGGTACCGTCATGGCGCGCCGGGTGGAAATGACCAAGATGCCCGAGCTGGTGGCCTTCATGCACTCCATGATCGGTCTGGCCGCGGTGTTCATCGCCATCGCCCGTGTGGCCGAACCCTGGGCCTTCGACATCGTCGCCACGCGACGCCCATCCCCGTGGGCAACCGCGTCGAGCTGTTCATCGGCACCTTCGTCGGGGCCATCACCTTCTCGGCTCCGTCATCGCCTTCGGCAAGCTCGTCAGGCAAGTACAAGTTCCGCCTGTTCCAGGGCGCCCCGGTCACCTTCGCCGGCCAGCATGCACTCAACCTCATCCTGGCCATTGCCATGGTGCTGTTCGGCATGCTGGTTTCACGCCGCCACGCAGGGCTGGATGCCCGTACTGGCTGATGACCGCCATCGCCTTCGTTCTGGGCGTGCTGATCATCATCCCGATCAGGCGGGGCCGACATGCCGGTGGTGGTGTCGATGCTCAACAGCTACTCGGGCTGGGCGGCAGCCGGCATCGGCTTTTCGCTGAACAGCGATGCTGATCATCGCCGGTTCGCTCGTGGGCTCCAGCGGCGCCATACTCTCGTACATCATGTGCAAGGCGATGAACCGCTCGTTCTTCAACGTGATCCTGGGCGGCTTCGGTGCCGATCCGGCCGCTGCCGGCCAGGCAGGCGGTGCCGAGGAACAGCGTCCCGGTGCGCAGCGGCTCGGCCGACGATGCAGCCTTCATGCTGGGCCAACGCCGACTCGGTCATCATCGTTCCGGGCTACGGCCTGGCGGTGGCCCGTGCCCAGCACCCGCTGAAGGAACTCACCGACAAGCTGATCGAGAAAGGCGTGCAGGTGCGCATGCCATCCACCCGGTGGCCGGCCGGATGCCGGGGCACATGAACGTGCTGCTGGCCGAGGCCGAAGTGCCCTACGACCAGGTGTTCGAGATGGAGGACATCAACCCCGAGTTCAGCGAGACCGACGTGGTGCTGGTGCTGGGCGCCAACGACGTGGTGAACCCGGCTGCGAAGGACCCCAACTCGCCCATCGCCGGCATGCCCATCCTGGATGCCTACAAGGCCGGCCAGGGTGATCGTGAACAAGCGTTCGATGGCCTCCGGCTACGCGGGCCTGGACAACAGAGCTGTTCTACATGCCCAAGACCATGATGGTGTTCGGCGACGCCAAGAAGGTCGTCGAGGACATGGTCAAGGCCCTGGAAGGCTGAGCTTCAGCCCAGGGTCGAAGGCCGGGGCGGCCCCGGTCTCGCCCTCCCATCAAAGCCCGCCGCGGCTTTCGGCCCGGCGGGCTTTTTCGCTCTTTGCGGTCTACGCAACACTGCGCCGCTCAGGGCTGGCGAGCACCGCCCTGGGCCGGACAATGCCTTTCGGCATTCCTTTGGCAGGCGGGCAGACCCCATGGTGGAAGACAGTTTCACGGCGTTCCTGGTGGGCAGCTTCGTCAGCCTCATCACCATCATCAATCCGCCGGCCACGCTGCCGATCTTCACCTCGGTCACCGGCAACCTGGATGCGGACGCCACCCGGCGCACCGCCACCTCGGCCTCCATCTACTGCTTCTGCATCCTGGTGGGCAACCTGTTCGCCGGCAGCCTGATCATGAAGGCCTTCGGGATCTCCTACGGCGCCATGCGGGTGGCCGGCGGCATGATCATCGCCCCTGCTGGGCCACGGCATGCTGTGCAGCAAGGCCGAGGTCTCGGAAGTGGCCAAGGCACAGTGCAGCAACCCCGCCTTCTTCCCGCTGGCGCTGCCCGGCATCACTGGCCCCGGCTCCATCGCCGTGGTCATCGGTCTGGAGACCAAGATCCGCGAGCTGGGCACCTTCCAGCACCGCATCAGCGCCTATCTGGCCGTTCTGGGCGCCATGCTGGGCGTCTGCCTGGTGGAGTTCCTGCTGCTGCGCAGCGCCCGCACCGTCACCACCCGGCTGGGCAATACCGGTATCGAGGTGATCACCCGACTCAGCGGCTTCGCGCTGATCTGCGTGGGCGTGCAGTTCGTGGCCTCAGGGGCACAGACGCTGTATGCCACGCTGGTGCATGCTGCGGCCGCCACGCGCCGGCCACTGAAGGCGCCCCGCTCCACGGGCCGGCCCGACCGTTCGGGTCAGCCTTCGGCCCGTCCGTATCCTGCGCCTCGGCGGCGCCTGCAGCGTTGTCGTAGCTTTTCTCCGACTCAACCCGCCTGACGGGACCTCGCCGGAGAACAGAAGCATGCAGGGACAACACCGCCACCATCGACACCCAGCAGTCGGACAGCCTGCGCAACATCGTCCTGGGCTGTTACGCCGCCTCCCTCCTGGGGCCCTTCATCTCCATCGGCATGCTGAACGTCCCCGTCATGCTCGTGGCCTGGTTCTACTCTTCCCGCGCACGCGACGACCTACGAGGACCATCTGAAGCAGCTGATCCAGACCCCGCTCATCTGCCTGGTCCTGATGGTTGTCGTCATCTTCACCTGCATCCTGGCCCTGCCCGGTCAGCATCGCGCTGATCTGGCTGGTTCCTGATACCGCATGGTGAGCGGCGCGCTGACGGAGCCTGATCGCCGCGGGCCCTTCTCCACGACCTGCGAGGTGCGGGCCGGCGACTGGCGAGCGGGATTGCCGGCACGCATGATGTGAGCAGATGGTGAGACAGGGGGCTCCCGCAAGACGCAGCCGCTTGATTCCGGGCGGCTGTGTCATCATCTGAAGGGTTGACCACGTTGTGACTTTCCCGCCGACCACGGAGAGCCCCCGCCATGCCGCCCTACACCTACGAGAACGCCACCACCGTCGAGACCCAGCGTGAAAGCCGCCCTCCGGCGCACGGCCATGCTCGACTACTGGCTGCACATCATCAGCGCCATCTTCTCGATGGGCCTGCTGTCGCTGCTCGCCCTGATCATCAACTACATCCAGCGCCCCTCCGCCCGTGGCTCCATCTATAAAGCCAGCTTCACTTGGATGATCCGCACCTGCTGGTGGACGATCCTCTGGAGTCTGCATCTTCGGCAGCTGGGCTTTCGTCACCTTCGGGCTGCTGTCGTTCCTGGCGCTCATTCCCTTCATCTGGTTCCTGTACCGGATGATCAGAGGGGCTGCTGCGGGCCAACTCCTACCAGCCGATGCTGTACTGACCCGTCGGGCCAGCCTCACGCGCCCGCGCGCTCACGAGGCGCTCCCCACCCGCACGTCCCCGCACCTGCCGCTGCGCTCGCGTGCAGAGCCGTTGCGCCAGAGTCGGCATTATTTCCATGACAGGGGTCGGCCAATCTGCCTATCCTGCTCATCACCTGGAACGCAGCCCTGCCACCGCATGACCCTGGCCCCGTTCCGGCGCCTGCCAGACCGACTCGTGCCCGGACCTGCCACTGAACGCCCTCACGGACGCCTCCGCCTCCTTTCCACACCACCCGCGCGTTCACCGTGCCCGTCCGTCATCCGTTTCCGTGGAGGACGAAACCCGCAGTGCTTCGCTGCGGACGACGGCCGTATGGCCTGCTGCATCGTGGCCATTGGCGGCCTGCTGCTGAGCGCAGGGCCTGCTGTCCGCTGGCGGCGGTGATCGGGGCCTATCTGCTACGGGCCGACGCACGCGGCACGCCCCTATGAAAGCCACTGCCGCTGGATGATCCGCACCGGATGGGTCACGCTGGGCGTGCTGGCGCTGGCCTTTGCGCCGGTGATGGTCGGATCCTTCCCTGATGCTTCAGTCCACGGGCGTGGACCCGGCCTCGATGGGGCCATGGCTGCCATCGACGACGGCGGCAGCCTGGGGCTCTCCCTGGTCTGGCTGGGATGGCTCATCGCCATCCCCGTGGCCATGGCGGTCTCGGTCTGGTTCCTGTACCGGATGATCAGGGGCCTGCTGCTGGCCAACGACAAGCAGCCGGTCTGAACGCAGCCCATCCGCACATGCCCCAGTCTCCAAAACGCCTGAGCCTCTGCAGGTCACGGGCCGAAGCCCGGCCCCTCTCGATGTTCAGGCCGCCTCGGCCGCTTTGTCTGCTCTCGGTGGCCGCCTCGCGCCAGGGGCGGGCTGATGGCGGTGGCCTTGAGCGTATTCCGCACCGAAGCGCCCTCCTCGTGGGTGTCCGGTGCCATCCGGCATCTCGATGCGCTCGTCGGTCACGCCACCGGCCAGCAGACGCTGCTCCATCCATTCGATCCAGTGCATGACGGGGTCTGCGTGCTGCCGCCCAGGTGGCCGATGCAGCCGACGTTGGCGGACAGGATCACCTCGGGCTGGTGACGTTCCAGGTTGGAAAGCTTGCGGCTGCGCAGCTTCCGGGACAGCTCGGGCTGCAGCGACCGAGTAGGTACCGGCCGAACCGCAGCACAGGTGTGACTCCTGGATGGGCTGAAGCTCGGCCCCCAGGTGGTGAGCATGGCCTCCACCACGCCACGGATCTTCTGGGCGTGCTGCAGCGTGCAGGGCGGGTGAAAGACCAGCCGCTGCGTGGGCAGCGCCGTCTTCGGCCTGCGGGAACCCAGCTCGCGGGCCAGCCACTCGCTCAGGTCGAAGGTCATTGCCGAGATGCGGGCAGCCTTCTCGGCGTAGGCGGGATCCAGCCGCATCAGGTAGCCATAGTCCTTCACCATGGCGGAACAGCCCGAGATGTTGATAACGATGGCTTCGAGCCCCTGCTCGATGTGCGGCCACCAAGCATCGATGTTGCGGCGCACGTCCGCCAGGCCGCCCTCCTCATCGTCCATGTGATAGGGGAGCGAGCCGCAGCAGCCGGACTTGCGCTCGATGATGGCCTGGATGCCCAGCCGATCCAGCACGCGGGCCGTGGCCTTGTCCACCGCCGGGTAGCATGCCTTCCTGCACGCAGTTGTTCAGCATGAGGACTTGCGGGCATGGGTCTGCGTGGGCCACTTTGCCGATCGGGACGTGCAGCGCGGGATCTTGCTCGCAGCGCAGCCGGCAGGAGGGGACGGCCACGCGGCCGATCTTCATCAGGCTGTCGAACAGCGGCTTGTGGCTGATGAGCCGATGCAGCACGCTGCGCGCGATGGCCTCGCCGCGCGGACGGCGCACCTCGACGCCACGACGACGGCGGCCATGTCGAGCAGCCGCAGAATAATGCACGCCCGACGGACAGGTGCTCTCGCAGTTGCGACAGGTCAGGCAGCGGTCCAGGTGGCGCAGCGTGGACAGCGTGGGCGTGGCGCCTTCCAGCTACCTGCTTCATCGGGTATATGCGCCCACGCGGGATGTCCTGCTCGTCACCCAGGATCTGATAGGTGGGACAGGGTGGCCGTGCAGAAGCCGCAGTGCACGCAGGCCCGCAGGATGCGTTCGGCCACTTCGCCATCCGGCGTGTTCAGGAAGCGCTCGGCAAGATGGGTTTCCATGATGGTCTGAATGCAAGAAGAATTCGGTGGGCAAAGGCCCGTCACATGAGGCTCAGAGGCCCGGGTACATCCGGCCGTGGTTGATCAGCCCGCGCGGATCGAAGGCCTGCTTCAGCCGCTGGTGGATCTGCAGGTTGACCGGCGCCAGCGGTGGAAGCGCAGCACGTCGGCATGTGCTTCGTCAGCCCGGAACAGCGTGGCCGTGCCGCCCAGCGCCGCGATGCGTTCGCGCAGGGCCTGTGCAGCGGTCTGGGGCGCAGCAGGCGCCGTTTCGCTCAGGACTGCGAGCGCTTCGGCCGAAGGCCGGTACCAGCGCAGCGCCCCGCCCCACTCCACAAGCTGTGTGCCGGGCAGGTCGATGGGGCCGGTGGCGGCCGGGACGGACAGGCGCCACAGGGGGCGCGTGGCGCTCGCCTCACCCTCCGCCCCACCTTTGCGCCGCAAAGAACGCATGCCGATGGTCACGCAGCGACGCCCAGAATGCCGCAGCGGCCTCGTCCTGCATCAGCTCGCCGCCCAGCTCCTGGCGGGCCGAGTCCACGGCACGGCGCGCGCCGCACAGACGCACGTACAGCATGCCGTCATGCCAGCAGGTGGCGCCCAGCGGCAGCGGCTTGCCGCCCAGCGGTTGCAGGCCGTGATGGCCTCGGCCTGGCTCATCGGGCATCAGCGTCTGGTCGGCGCGCGGCATGGCAGCACCTTCAGCGACACCTCGGAAATGAGCCCCAGGATGCCCATCGAGCCGGTCAGCAGCCGCGAGAAGTCGTCAGCCCGCCACGTTCTTCATCACCTCGCCGCCAGCGCATCACCTGGCCATCGGCGCTGACCAGCACCGTGCCCAGGATGAGTCGCGCACGGCTCCGGCCGAGGGTGCGGCGCGGTCCCGACAGACCGGTGGCCACCACACCACCAATGGTGCGGCGGGGCAAAGCGCGGCGGGTCGAACGGCAGACACTGGCCGCGCTCGGCCAGCACGGCCTCCAGCTCGTCCAGCGGCGTGCCACATCGCACCGTCACCACCAGCTCGGTGGGCTCGTACTGGACGATGCCGCCGTAGCGCCGGCAGTCGATGACGGTGGCCTGAGCGGCACCGCCGCCAGGCTGCGTACCCCGTCTGCGGCAGGGGTCTCGCCCGGCGGCGACAGGACTGCCTGTCGGCGTCACCGGCATGCCGGCCACGGTGCCCGTAGAACCGGCAGGTATTGCCGCCCTGCAGATAGAGGGGCTGGCCATGATGGTAGGCGTTGGCCATCTGCTCGCGCAGTTCGGCCAGGATGGCGTGGGCCTGGGTGGCATCACCCGCCTTGTGCTCCGACATCGGATCTCTCCCGTTCAGAATCGCGGCAGTTCAGGAAACTTCAGGCGGCCATGCTGGACATGCATGCGGCCGTATTCGGCGCAGCGGTGCAGCGTGGGGATGGCCTTGCCGGGGTTGAGCAGCCCGGGCGGATCGAAGGCGCGCTTGAGTGCAAAGAACGCGGCACGCTCGGCCTCGGAGAACTGCACGCACATCGAGTTGATCTTCTCGATGCCCACGCCGTGTTCGCCCGTGATGGTGCCGCCCAGTTCCACGCACAGCTCCAGGATCTCGGCGCCGAACTTCTCGGCACGCTCCCATTCGCCGGGCTTGCCGCTGTCGAACAGGATCAGCGGGTGCAGGTTCCGCCGTCGCCCGCATGGAAGACGTTCGCGCAGCGCAGGCCGTATTTTCTTCTCCATCCCGGCAATGGCTATCAGCATCTGTCCCAGCTTGTGCTTGGGAATGGTGCCGTCCATGCAGTAGTAGTCGGCCGAGATGCGACCAGCCGCCGGGAACGCAAGTTCTTGCGGCCCGACCAGAAGCGCATCCGCTCGGCTTCAGAGTTGGAGACCTGCGGCCGGGTGGCCCCGGCCTTGCGCAGCACGGCCTCCATGGCGGCAATCTCTCCGCCACCTCCTCGGCCGTGCCGTCGGATTCGACCAGCAGGATGGCGGCCGCCTCCGGGTCGTAGCCGGCGCGCGCGAAGGGCTCGACCGCCTGGGTGGACTGGCGGTCCATCATCTCCATGCCGGCAGGGATGAGGCCCGGCCGCGATGACGGCCGCCACGGCGTTGCCCGCCGTCTCCACGTCGTCGAACGAGGCCATGATGACGCGTGCCAGCCGGGGCGTGGGCAGCTTCACTCACCACCTCCGTCACCACCATCAGCATGCCTTCCGAACCGATGCGGGCGCCCAGCAGGTCCAGCCCGGGGTGTCGAGCGCGACGGATTCCGTGGTGGCAGCCGGCGCGGAGACGCCGAACCCGGCAGCGTGCTGCCCAGCGTGATGGGCTCACCGTCGATGGTGAAGCCGCGCACCGCCAGCACGTTGTGAACGGTCAGACCGTACTTCAGGCAGTGCACGCCGCCCGAGTTCTCGGCCACGTTGCCGCCAATGGTGCAGGCAATCTGCGAGGACGGGTCAGGCGCGTAGAAGAGGCCGAAGGCCGAGGCCGCTTCGGAGATGGCCAGGTTGCGCACGCCAGGCTGCACCCGAGCCGTGCGGGCATGGGCGTCCAGCGACAGGATCTGGTTGAAGCGGGCCATGGACATCAGCACCCCGCCTGCGTGCGGCATGGCGCTGCCCGTGAGGCCCGTGCCAGCACCCCGGGGCACCAGCGGCACCTCCAGGCGTCGACAGAGCAGGATGATCTGGCGCACCTGTTCTTCGGTGCTGGGCAGTACCACCACCGGCGGCAACTGACGATAGGCGCTGCGCCATCGCATTCGTAAGGGCGCAGATCTTCCTGGCGGTAAAGGACGCTGCCCTCGGGCACGATCTGCTGCAGGCCGGTGATGAGCGCCTGCAGGCGGTCCGGCGGCAGCGGGCAGGCGCAGTCCTGCCAAGGCTGCACACCCTCGGTGAAGAAGGATGCCGCAGCGGGTGCGGAACGAACCGACTGCGCCACGTCGGAAGAAGCGTTTTCTGCGCGCCCTGCAAGGCTGGCGTCCATTTGGCCCCGGGTCTCCATGCGGTCGTGGTTTCCTGCCGCGAGCCGGGAGCAGGAAAGCAGAAATCTCCTGCCGCACCGCCTTCCCGAAAGCAGGGGTAATTTTTCATTCTAGTCGAGAGCCACCGCACCAGATTGACGCACGTCAGGCGGATCACGCCGCCCCCATGCCCCCGCCCCTGTGCCGGACAAGGCGCAACATGAACAAGCCATCCGCAGCGAAGCCGCATGAAAACCCCATGAAAATCCCGGCAAACCCCGCCAATCCCGGGTATTGGACCATCATCCGCCGAGGCCGGCATGGCCGCGTCAACCACACTGTCCAGGCATGTGCAGCTCGCGCCATGGGAAATCCTGAGCCCTCCAGACCCCGTAAAACGCCCAAAAGCCGGCCTGTCCGTTGACTTGCGTGCGTCGGCTAACTTGCCCCCAAGTTCCGGGGACTCGCTTGGCGAGGCCCCCAGTGTCGCAGTGGAGAGACCGCTGCCGACCGGAACGGAAGGCATGCTCATCCCGTCGCCTGCACAAACGGCAGGCATCTCTGGGTGTACGCCTTGCAGGTCGCCCTGGCCCCTTCCCTTTCCCGTCGGTACGGCGCCGAAGGGCAGCTTCCCCGCAAACTCTCGAGGCAAACGGACCGCCGCGACGCACGAGCACTCTGGAGAAAGCCGGGCAGCCATCCTGCAGGGAGCTGCCGTCGGCTTCGCCGAGGACACGATCTCAGGCACCCAGGTACAGAGGGGGCAGTCTGTTAATCTGCGGGATGTGACGTACCCCGGGCTGTCACGCCTTCGATCCTTCCTTCCCTTCATCTCTCGGAGACATTCCGTGACTGTGCCCAGCAATCTCAAGTACACCGAATCGCACGGTGGCGCACCGAGACCGACGGCACCATCACCGTGGGCATCACCGAGCACGCGCGGGCGAACTGGGCGATCTCGTCTCTGTGGAGCTGCCCGAGGCCGGCCGTTCGGTCGAGGGCCACGTGACCTGCTGCGTGGTCCAGATCCACCAAGGCTGCTTCCGATGTCTACGCCCCCATCGCCGGCGAGATCAAGTGGCCGGCAACGAGGCGCTGGGCGATGCCCGAGCTGGTCAACAAACACGCGCGCTTCGAGGGCGGCTGGCTCTTCCGCATCAAACCGGCCAGCCGCACGACCACTGGACGCTGCTGTCCGCCGACGATTACCAACAGGCGCACTGAAGGACTGAGACCATCATGACTGGATCAGAACGACTCGGGATCCTGGCCGGACTGCTGGCACAGGGACGGATAATTCGTGGCGCATCGTGGGCCCTGCCGGACGACGTGACGCAGATGCTAACCGCCATCGGTGCCGGCTCGCTGGATGCGCTGGTGGCCGAGACCGTGCCGAGCGGCATCCTGCTGGATCCGGGCAACAAGCCCGCTGCTCCATCGGCGAGCCAGGACCGAAAGCAGCGGCGCTGGCCGAACTGGCGACTGGCTGCCCTGTAATCAGGTCTGGCGCAGCTATCTGGGCAGCAGCTGCCACGGCACCCTCACCCCGAGCCGATCCGTCGCAACGTGCTGGAGGGCCCCGGCTGGTACACGGCCTGCACGCCCCCAGGCCGAGATCTCGCAGAGCCGCCTGGAAGCGCTGATGGTCTTCCAGCAGATGATCATCGACCTCACCGGCATGGAGGTGGCCAACGCCTCGCTGCTGGACAGGCCACCTGCGGCCGCCGGGCGATGACCATGCTGCGGGTAGCACCAGCAAGGCCCCGGCTACTTCGTCGAGGCCGGCACCCATCCGCAGGTCATCGGTGATCCGCACCGCGCCGCGGCTGGAGATCGGTCACGGTGGGCGCTGGACGCACTGGATCGGCACCTTCTATGGCACCTGCAGAACCCCGACACCGAAGGGCGCGACCTCACCGACGACATCGCCCGGCTGCGGGCAGCCGGCCTGAAGGTCTGCGTAGGTACCGACCCGCTGGCCGCCGTGCTGCTGAAGTCTGCTGGCGCCCAGGGCGCCGACGTGGTGATCGGCTCGGCCCAGCGCTTCGGCATCCGCGCGGGATTCGGCGGCCGCACGCCGCCTTCATACCACCCGCCAGAAGCTCATCCGCACCATGCCGGGCCGCATCATCGGCACCAGCCACGACGCCGCCGACAGCATCGCCTACCGCATGCGCGCTGCAGACGCGCGAGCAGCACATCCGCCGCGACAAGGCCACCAGCAACATCTGCACCGCCCAGGCCCTGCTGGCCAACGCCGTCGGCCTTCTACGCCGTCTACCATGGCCCCGAGGGGCTGCGCGCATCACACTGCGCACCCACGGCATGGCCCGGCTGCTGGCGCCAGCGTGCAGAAGCAGTCTGCCGCGCTCGCTGGCACGCCACCTGGTTCGACACCCTCTGACCAGCTTCCCGGATGCCGCAGCGGCCGACGCCGCTGGCCCGCCGCGACAAGCGCATCAACCTGCGCCGCCTGGACGACACGCGTGCTGTGCTGGTGGCGCTGGACGGAACGCGTGGGCCTGGCCGACGTGGCCGACCTGCACGAAGCACTCTGGCCATACGCCGACCGCTGGCCGCCCTGCGGGCCTGGCTGCCAGCTGGCCGCCAACGGCGACGTGCTGTCGGCTGCCCTGCTGCACCGACCCCATCCTGACGCACGCGGGGTCTTCCCACCACTTCCCAGCGAGACCGAGTTCGTCCGCTACCTGAAACGGACTGGAAAACCGCGACATCTCGCTGGTGCACTCGATGATCCGCTGGGATCGTGCACGAAGCTAGATGCCGCCGCCGAGATGAAAGCGCCCATCACCTGGCCGTCCTTCACCCGACATCACCCCTTCGCCCCGGCCGAGCAGGCCCAGGGCTACCGACATGCTGGCCCAGCTGGGCGGCTGGCTGGCCGACATCACCGGCTTTGCCACGGCGTCTCGTTCAGCCAACTCCGGGCCCGCCAAAGGTGAATACGCCGGCCTGCTGGCCATCCGCAGGCTACCTGCTGGCCCGGGGCCAGACACAGCGCAACATCTGCTGAGTCAACCTCGGCGCACGGCACCAACCCCGCCTCGGCCCAGCTGGCCGGGCTGAAGATCGTGGTGGTGGCACCGCGACCCACGGCTAACATCGACGTAGCCGACCTGGACGCCAAAGCTGGCCGCCCACCGCGACGCGCTGGCCTGCCTGATGTCACCACCCGTCCACCACGGCGTGTTCGGGGCAGCATCCGCGACATCTGCCGCAAAGTGCACGAGGCCGGCGGCCAGTGTGCATGGACGGCGCCAACATGAACGCCCAGGCCGGCCTCACCAAGCCGGGCGAGATCGGCGCGGACGTCTGCCACCTGAACCTGCACAAGACCTTCTGCATCCCGCGGCGGCGGCGGCAGGCATGGGCACATCGCCGTGAGCCGCCCGCCTGGTGCCCCACCTGCCAGCCGCGCACCTGACGGGCCCAGCCTGCCACCGACAGCCAGCCCGGCACCGTGTCGGTGCCGCGCGTGGCGCGCATCATCACCATTTCCTGGATGCGCGGATCGGATGGGCTCAGCCGGCGGCGGCATCACGCCAGCACGGTCATATGCCATCCTCAACGCCAACTTCGCCGCGCCCGCCGCCTGAAAGGGCACTGCCAGCGTGCTCTACACCGGCGAGCACGGCCGCGTAACACCACAGGGCGTGCATCCTGGACCTGCGCGCTTCAAAGGGCCAGTGCGCGTCAGCGCCGAGGACGTGGCCAGAAAAGCGGCTGATGGACTATGGCTTCATGCCCGACACCCTCAGGCGGCGGCGGCGCGC